>Ga0255100_1000013_pt1 | contig 145349 bp, 120 predicted proteins | sample Colum_Colum_RepB_2_FD_188449 | JGI IMG/M metagenome (GOLD analysis project Ga0255100, IMG submission 188449) | Freshwater microbial communities from Columbia River, Oregon, United States - Colum_Colum_RepB_8d | ecosystem: Environmental > Aquatic > Freshwater > River | place: USA: Oregon...
TTTCCAGTCACCGTCGACGGCAGCACGGGAGATCTCTGGAGCAACGGTCTGGTGGCGCGCGGCCCCTTCCCGCCGCACGCGAAACTGCGGCTCACACTGCCTGCCGGGCTAAGCGACGACGCCGGCCGCACGCTTGCCAATGCGGCCAGCTTTCCGCTGATCATCCGCACCGAAGAAGACCCGCCGCTCGCTAAATTTGCCGCCGAGTTCGGCATTGTGGAGGCCCATGGCGAGCCGGCGCTGCCAATCAGCGTGCGCAACATCGAACCCAATCTGATCGTGAGCGCCCGCCCGGCGTCCACGCCGACGACGCCCGGCATCACGGGCTTTATCGACGAACAAATCGACCAACTCCTGCGGCGGGACCACGGCTTCACCGGCGCGCCGACCGTGCGTGCCGGCATCAAGGGCCGCCTGCTGCGGGTGCCGGTGGACGACGTCGCCGCGATCGGCCGGTGGTTTCAACAGGTCAAGCAGGCACGGCGCTACGACTGGTTCTGGAACGAAGAAAAACAGGCCAGCGAACTGCGCGGCCAGCCCGGCATGACGGAAGTACTGCGCGAGGCGAGCGGCGTCACCGCCTTTGAAGTGCCGCGCCAAACCCCGGCCAAAGCGCTGGAAATGGTCGGCATCCCGCTGCCGAAACCCGGCTTCTACGTCGCCGAAATCGCCAGTCCGCGCCTCGGTGCGGCGCTGTTCGCCAAACCTGCGCCCTACTACGTGCAGGCCATGGCGCTGGTGACCAATCTGGGCGTGCACCTCAAGTGGGGACGCGAATCCTCGCTTGTCTGGGTCACGGCGCTCGACAGCGGCAAACCGGTCGCCAACGCCGCGGTCAGTGTGCACGACTGCGCCGGCAAGGCGCTGTGGCAGGGCACGACCGACCGACAGGGGGTGGCCACCATTGCAGAAGCCCTGCCCAACAATCAGCAGCTGCCAGACTGTGGCTGGAATAGCCGGGGCCTGATCGCCGTGGCGCGTTACGGCGAGGACGCAAGCTTTGTGGCGTCTGACTGGAACAACGGCATCAGCACCTGGCAGTTCGGCCTGCCGGGGCCGAACTGGTTCAGCGCGCATAGCGCGGTCAGCGTGCTCGACCGCAGCCTCTTCAAACCTGGCGAGACCGTGCACATGAAGCACCTGCTGCGCGCCCGCAGCACCCGCGGATTTGCGGCCTGGCAGCCCGAGAGCCTGCAGGTTCGCCTGCGTCACGACGGCAGCGGCACCGAGATTCCGCTCGACGCCACGCTGGATAACGACACCGGCAGCGCCTTGAGCGACTGGACCATTCCGGCCAGCGCGCGGCAAGGCACCTATCGCATCCAGATCGCCGACGGCGACGCCTGGCTCGAGGCCGGCGAATTCCGCGTCGAACAGTTCCGCGTGCCGCTGCTCCGCGCCGCGCTGCAGCCGCAGGACCTGCCGGTCGTAAACCGCGACCGCTTGCCGCTCGATTTGCAGATCACCTACCTCGCCGGCGGCGGCGCCAGCGAGTTGCCCGTCAAGCTGCGCGGCCTCATCCAAGCCCGCACCGTCGGCTTTACCGACTACGAAGACTATGTGTTTGCCAACGGCGACGTCAGCGTTGGCGAGACCGACCAGACCGAAGCGGCTTGGAGCGCGCCCAGCTACCAGCCGGCGCCACCGCCGCAGGCGCTGCCGGTGCAAAGCCTCACGCTGGACAAAACGGGCGGCGCCCGGCTCGAACTGACCGCGCTGCCAAAATCCACCACGCCGCAAACGCTGGTGGCGGAAGTGGAATACCCGGATCCCAACGGCGAAGTGCTGACCGCCGCTACCCGCGTGCCGCTCTGGCCGTCGGCGGTGCTGCTGGGGATCAAGCCACGCGACTGGACCATGAGCCGACGCGAGGTGGTCTTCACCACGGTAGCGCTCGACACCCGCGGTCGGCCGCTGGCCGGCGTCGAGGTGACGGTCGATTTGTTCCAAAAAATTAACTATTCGAGCCGTAAAAGACTGCTGGGCGGCTTCTATGCCTGGGAGAACCGCAGCGAGGTGAAGCCGCTGGGGCAGGCCTGTCGCGGCCGTACCGACGCCCGCGGTGAACTGGTCTGCACCACCAGCACCGAGATCGCCGGCAACCTCATCCTGCGCGCGCAGACGCTGGACGCCGCGGGCAATCCCAGCGTGGTGAATCGCGACGTTTGGGTGGCGAACGATCAGGACTGGTGGTTCGCGCAGGGCAACGACGACCGCATGTCGCTGGTGCCGGAGCGCCGTGAATATGCCCCCGGCGAAACCGCGCGCCTGCAGGTGCGCATGCCGTTTCGCGCCGCCACCGCGCTGGTCTCGCTGGAGCGCGAAGGCGTGCTGTGGCAGCAGGTGGTGGACCTGAGCGGCAAGGCACCGGTGGTCGAGGTGCCGATTCCGCCCGAAGGCGCGCCGAACGTCTTTGTCTCGGTGTTGGCGGTGCGGGGTCGCGAGCGAGCAATTCAACCGACCGCACTGGTCGATCTGGGTCGGCCGGCCTTCAAGCTCGGCATGACCGAACTGCGCGTCGGCTGGGCGGCGCATGCGCTCAAGGTGAGCGTGACGCCCGAGCGCGAGACCTACCAGCCGGGGCAACGGGCCGCGGTTGAGATCGTAGTCCGCCGGGCCGACGGCAAAGCGCTGCCGCCGCACAGCGAAGTGGCGCTGGCGGCGGTCGACGAAGGCCTGCTGGAACTCCGCCCCAACGCGAGCTGGCAGGTACTGGAAAGCATGCTCACCCGGCGCGGCATTGAAGTGCAGACCGCGACCGCGCAAATGCAGGTCGTCGGCAAGCGGCATTACGGACGCAAGGCGGTGGCGCCTGGCGGTGGTGGCGGCAGCGGCAGCGGCACGCGGCGCATGTTCGACACGCTGTTGCTGTGGGCGCCGAAGCTCGCGCTGGACGCTCAGGGCCGGGCGCGGATCGAAGTGCCCTTGAACGACTCCCTGACCAGCTTCCGGCTGGTCGCCGTGGCCACCGCCGGCACCGGCCATTTCGGCACCGGCAGCGCGAGCATCCGCAGCACCCAGCCGCTGATGCTGCACGCCGGCCTGCCCGCGATGGTCCGCGTGGGCGACCGCTACCGCGCGAGCTTCACGCTGCGTAACGCGAGCGACAAAGCGCTGAGCGCGACGCTTGCCGCGCAGGTCAGCGTCACCCAGGACGCCGGCGAAACCAGCGCCAGCCCGCTGCCCGCTCAACAGCTCAGCCTTGCGCCGGGCGCCGCGCAGGAGGTGAGCTGGGACTACGAGGCACCGGACGCCAGCGGCTTGCGCTGGACGGTGACGGCCGATGCGGGCGCGGCGGCGCAGGATGCGCTTAGCGTGAAACAGACGGTGTTGCCGGCGATTCCGCTCAGCACCCTCCAAGCCAGCCTCCTGCACGTGCAGGGCGAGCAGACCCTGCCGGTCGCTGCACCGGTTGGTGCCTTGCCCGGCGGCGGGCTGCGAATCAGCCTGCAGGCGTCGCTGGCGCAGGTGCCGGCGGGCGTTGAGACCTGGTTCCGGCAGTATCCCTTTCGCTGCCTCGAGCAGCGCGTCTCGAAGGCCGTCGGGCTTGGCGACGACACCGAATGGGACGCCCTGATGAGCGAACTGCCGGGCTATCTCGACGAACACGGTCTGGCGCGTTATTTCCCGGGCCAGGGCGCCGGCAGCGACGTGCTGTCGGCCTATCTGCTGTCGCTCGCCGCGGACGCCGGGCGCGAGATTCCAGCGCTGCAGCGCATGCCGCTGCGGGAAGGCCTGATCGGCGTGCTGGAAGGCCGCTACCAGCCGCGTTCGCCGCTACCCACCGCCGACCTCAGCCTGCGCAAGATCGCGATCCTTGCGGCGCTGGCCCGCCAGCCCGAAGGACTCAATCCCGGCTGGCTGGACAGCATCGACGAGACACCCCGGCTGTGGCCGAGCAGCGCCGTGGTCGACTGGCTGGACATCCTGCTGCGCAGCCCGGACCTGCCGGGGCAGCCGGCGCGGCTCAAGGCCACGCTGGATGAACTGCGCGCACGCCTCGTGCCACAGGGTAATCAGCTGATGCTGGCCAGCGCGCCGGGGGACCAGCTGCCCAGCCTGATGGTGTCGGGGGACCTGACGCACAACCGCCTGTTGGGTCTGGTCGCGGCCCTGCCCGACTGGGCCAGCGACGCGCCGCGGCTGTTGCAGGGCGCACTTGCCCGCCAGCAGGCGGGGCATTGGGACACCACGGCGGCCAATGCCGTGGGCGTGCTGGCACTGCGGAAATTCGCGGAAAACTTTGAAAAAACCCCGGTTGCCGGCCGCACCAGTCTCAGCCTGGCCGGGCAGCAGCGGGAGCAAGCGTGGCCAACGCCCGCCATCGCGCAAACCCTGCCGTGGCCCAGCGCGCCGGCCGTCTTGCGTCTGCAGCACAGCGGTAGCGGTGCGCCCTGGGCCTCGCTGGAAAGCCGCGCGGCCGTCCCGCTGAGCGCCCCGGTGGCGAGCGGCTACCGGATTACCCGCCGCGTGGAAGCCATCAGCCGGCAAACGCCCGAGGCCTGGCATCGCGGCGACGTTTACAGCGTGGTGCTCGAAATTGACGCCAGGAGCGAGATGCCCTGGGTGGCCGTCAGCGATCCCCTGCCGGCCGGCGCGGTCGCGTTGGGCAGCGGCCTCGGCGGCGACAGCGCCACACTGGGTCAGGACGACAGCGGCGCCAGCCTCACGCCGAGCTTCACGGAGCGCGGCGCGGACGGCTACCGCGCGTACCTTGAATACCTGCCGGCGGGGCGTTCGGTGCTGCGCTATCGGGTGCGACTCAACAATGCGGGCAGCTTCGCGCTGCCGCCGACACGGGTCGACGCCATGTACGCCCCGGCCGTCTTCGGTGCGAGCCCCAACGAGCCCCTGACCGTTCTGCCGTGAGGCGCCGGGCGCGCAGTCTGCTGCTGGCGCTGGTGGTGTCAGCGCCGGCCACCGCCGCGGCCCTGCCCTCGCCGGGCGAGGTGCGCGCCGCGTATCCAGCCAGCGAAGCGCAGCTGCTGGACCGCCACGGCGTGGTGCTGGACAGTCGCCGGCAGAACGCCGAGGTAAGACGCAGCGACTGGGTGCCGCTGTCGGCGCTGTCGCGACCGCTGCTAGACACCGTCATCGCCGTCGAAGACCAGCGCTTCTGGCAGCACGCGGGCGTCGACTGGTGGGCAATCGCGGCGGCCCTGCGCGACACGCTGCGGGGTTATCCGCGCGGTGCCAGCACGCTCGACATGCAGCTTGCCGCCCTCCTCGACCCGACGCTGCGGGCGCGTCGGGGCGGCCGCAAGCTGTGGCAAAAATGGCGGCAGGCGCAGGCTGGCCGCGCGCTGGCCGGCGCCTGGTCGAAGCCCGAAATCCTCGAGGCCTATCTCAATCTCGCGAGCTATCGCGGCGAGCTGGCGGGCATCGGTGCCGCCAGCCAGCGCCTGTTCGGCAAGGCGCCCGCCGCGCTCGACCGCACCGACGCCCTGCTGCTCAGCGCAATGCTTGGCCAACCGAATGCTTCACCCGCCGCGCTGAGCGCGCGCGCCTGTCGGCTGGCGGTGCGGCTGCCGACGCCGGTGGCCTGCAGCGCGCTGCGAGCGCGCGCCCGGGATCTGTCGCAAGGCACGGTCAAAGCGAGCCCGAACGAAGCCCCGCAGCTTGCCGCGCGACTGCTGCGCACCGGCGGCGAAACGGTGAGCAGCACGCTGGATGCTCGGGTTCAGACGGTTGCCCGTGAGGCGCTGCAGCGGCAGTTACGCGAACTCGCGCCGCGCCACGTCAGCGACGGTGCGGTGCTGGTGGTCGACAACGCGAGCGCCGAGGTGCTGGCTTACGTCGGCAACGGCGCGCCTTTGAGTTCCGCCCGCTTTGTCGACGGTGTGCGCGCCCGCCGGCAGGCGGGTTCGACCCTCAAGCCTTTCTTGTATGAACTTGCCATCGAAACCCGCCGTCTCAACGCCGCGTCGATCCTCGAAGACAGCCCGCTCAGCGTGGTGAAAGCCGGCGGCGCCTATGAGCCACGCAACTACAGCGAAGCGTTTCGTGGCCGGGTCAGCCTGCGCAGCGCGCTTGCCGGCTCGCTGAACGTGCCGGCGGTGCGCACGCTGATGCTGCTCAACCCCGAGCGCTTCGTCGGCCATTTACGCCAGCTGGGCTTTGCGCTCGCACACGACGGCGAGTATTACGGCGAAGCGCTGGCGCTGGGCTCGCCGGAGGTCAGCTTGTGGGAGCTGGTTGCCGCCTACCGCACGCTCGCCAGCGGCGGCGTGTACGCCCCGCTCCGCGTGCGCCCCAAGGAGCCGCTGCAGGCCACGCCCGCGCTGCAGCCCGCGGCGAGTTTCATCGTGGGCGATCTGCTGGCCGACCGCGCCAGTCGCAGCGCCACCTTCGGGCTGGAAAGTCCCTTGGCCCTGCCGTTCTGGGCGGCGGTCAAAACCGGCACCAGCAAGGAAATGCGGGACAACTGGTGCATCGGCTATACCTCGCGCTACACGGTCGGGGTGTGGGTGGGCAATTTCGACGGCACGCCGATGTGGGAAGTCTCGGGACTGAGCGGCGCGGCGCCGATCTGGGCGGAAGTCATGCAAGCCCTGCACGCCAGCGAGCCGGGCCGCCCGCCGCTGCCGCCGGCGGGACTCGAGCGGCGAGCGGTACGCTTTGCCGACGCGCTGGAGCCACCGCGCGAGGAGTGGTTTCTTAGCGGCACTGAAACCGCGGAAGTGCGGCCGGCGCCGGTAGACGATACCAGCGCGCGCATCGTCGCACCGGCCAACGGCAGCATTCTGGTGCTCGATCCGGACATTCCGCCGGCGCATCAGCGAATTTTCCCGACGATGAGTCCGCCGCGCGCCGGGCTGTCGTGGCAGATGAACGGCAAGCCGCTGGCGACGGGTCGCGCCTGGGCCCCACGACCCGGGCGGCATCAACTCACGCTGGTCAATGCGGCCGGCGTGGTCATAGACCGTGCGCAGTTCGTGGTGCGCGGCGACGATCGACTGTCGCCGGCACCGACCGAATAGCGCGGCGCGCGCCCGAAACTTGTTACGATGCAGACATGAGCCAATCATGGACCCTTGCCCAGTTTCGCTGGGACGACATCACCCCCGCCAAGGTGGACCGCGACCTGCTGGAGACCGTGAAAACGGCCGCGCTGGTCGAGGCCAATAGCGCGGACTACGTCACCTATCTGCGCAACGTGTTTGCCGATGACGACGCCTTCAAGGCGGCGGCCGACGAGTGGGGCGTGGAAGAAGCCCAGCACGGCGAAGCGCTGGCCCGCTGGGCGACCGCAGTAGATCCGAGCTTTGATTTTCCCACCGCCCTCGCCCGCTTCCGCGCCGGCTATCAGCTGCCGCTGGATGTCAGCGCCTCGGTGCGCGGCTCACGCACCGGTGAACTGGTCGCGCGTTGCGTGGTGGAGTCCGGCACCTGTTCCTTTTATTCCGCAATTCGCGACCGCAGCCCGGACCCGGTGCTCCGCGCGATCTGTCACTGCATTGCGCAGGATGAAGCCCGCCACTACCGCCTGTTTGAAGACCACCTCAACCGCTACCTCGAGCGCGAGCCGCTGGGCTTATGGCAGCGCCTGAAAATCGCCTTCGGGCGGGTGGACGAAACCGGCGACGATGAACTCTCTTACGCCTACTTCAGCGCGAACGTACCGGAAGGGGCTGAAGCCTATAGCCGGGAGCGTTGCGCGACCGCCTACTGGCGGCGGGCCATCAAGCTCTATCAGCCGCGCCACGTGGAAAGCGCCGCGCGCATGATTCTGCGTGCGGCCCGGCTGAGACTGGCGGCGCCGCTGCTCCGCCTGGCCCTGTCGGCCGTGTGGTGGGGCATGCAACGCCGCCTGCGGCGGCTGGAAGCGGTCGCCCGCTAAACCAGCGTCGCCGGGTCGGCCTTCGTCGACTCGGCCTGAAACCGCGCCCAGCGAAACGGCACCAGCAGCTGCTGCAAGAAGCGCCGCGGCATCCGTTCGACAATGCCGATGACACCCAGCTCGCGATCTGGCCGATGCAGCCAGGTGCCGAAGACCTGATCCCACATCACCAGATTCTGCCCGTAGTTGCTGTTGCCCTCCGCCGGATTGGGCGAGTGGTGCCAGCGGTGCAGGTTGGGCGTGTTGAAGACATAGCTCAGCCAGCCGCCGCGCATGTTGATATTGCAGTGGGTCAGCAGACCGAGATAGGCCGTGATGGCGCTGACCCAGATCATGGCGTCCATGGAAATGCCGGTCGCCAGCATGAACGGCATGCTGGCCAGCACGCTGATGTTCGAATCGATGAAGTGAAAACGGCCGGTATTGGCAATCCACAGCCGGCGCACGCTGTGATGAACCGCGTGGAAGCGCCAGAACACCGGCCATTCGTGCGACAGCCGGTGCGCCCAGTAGAGACCAAACTCGGCCGACACCAGCCCGATGGCGACCTGCACGGCCAGCGGCAGACTGCCGACCAGCCCGTCTCCCCGGCTGGCAAAGAACGGCAGGCCGGAGAGAAAAATAATCGTCATCTGCACCGTGCCCTTGTCGAGCAGGGTATGCGCCAAATCCGCCGGCAGCTGGCCGTCCGACTGCTGCCAGGCGCGGCGCCAGGGCCAGCGCCGCTCCAGCAGGAGCAGCCACATCAGCAGCCAGAGATAAGACAGGTTGAAGAACCAGGCTTTACGCAGGGTCTCGGACAAGCCGGCCGGATGGCCGCTGCTAAAGCCAAACGCGAGAATGCTGGCGCTGGACAGCACCAGCGCGGGCCAGGCCAGATAGGCCGCCAGGCGCGCCAGCGTGGATTCGGGCGCTGATGCTGCTGGCAGCGCCGCCGCCTCTGCCTGCATCAGGGCTTGGCCGCGCCGGGCTTGCAGCTGGTGCGCAAGGCGGTGGCCACTTCGTATTGGTCGTCGTTGGCGTCGCGCGCCAGCCCGCAGTGCACGCGGGTGCTGAGCCGCATCTGCTCGCCTTCGGGCGAAATTTCAAACTCGTAGCGCGGACTGCAGTTGGCAGAACACTTGGCGTAGAGCGCTTTGCCTTCCTCGCCACGGCCTTCGGAGAAGGCGCGGATCCAGTCGTTCACTTCCGGCAGGGTCTTGAACTTGCGGTCGGGCCAGGTCAACGGCTTGGCGGCGGTCTGTTGGTCCAGCGTGCGACAGATCTGCTGCTGCTCGGCATCTGGCAGGAATTTGGTCGGGCCCACGCGATAGAGCACGCGCGTTGTTTCAGTCTTGCTGCAATCTTTGCAGGCCTCGGTGTGGGCTTTGCTTTTGTTCAGCGCGTCTTCCAGCAGACGGGCCGCCACCGCCCGCACCGACTTCGGGTGCTCGGCAAGGTTATACATAATGCCGACCGAAGCCATTTCACTGGCCAGTGCGGTGTCGACCGCGCCGCTCGCACAGGGGCTTGCGTCAGTCGCCGCCGGGGCAGCCTGCGCCGCGAAGGGGGAATAGGCGAAGCCGGCGAGTGCCAGCGAAAGCAGCAGCGTTTTGATGGGGAATCTCCCGGTTGTCAGGCCCGAATAGTAATACGTTGTCGGGTCTGAACCGAGTCTTAATCCTCGACCGGGCGGGTCTCCCCGAGACCGACGGCCTCAGCCCATGGTCTGCACCTTGTCGATGGCCATGCGGTAGATAACCCGAACCTCACCGGGCGCGCGGCCGGGGTAGGTGTCCTGCCCCAGATATTTCTTGGCCAGCGCGTCGATGTGCGCATCGCCGCCCGCCTCCGTCACGTCCACGATCTGCCCCATCAGTTGCAGGTAGCGATAGGGGTTTTCCGGATCGAGGATAGACACCGCCACCGCCGGCCGGGCCCGCATATTGCGGTCCTTGAGCCGCCCTTTCGCCGAGTTGAGCAGCAGATGGCTGCCGTCGAAACTGAACCACACGGGGGTGACCTGTGGCGCGCCGTTGGCCATGGTGGTTGCGAGGTGCGCAAAGCTCACCTTGGTGGTCACGAGATCGAGAAATGCCGCGGGAACAGTCGCCATGGGGAATCCTCCGTCAAGGTGTGTGATGTGCCCGGCGCCAGTTGGCGGGCGGTGGTCAAGGGCAGACGACAAGCGCTGGCTAGCCGTCGACAACCAGACAGTTGCGTCCGATTTCCTTGGCCCGATAGAGCGCGGCGTCCGCGCGCTCGAACAGGGTATCCAGATTATCGTCGGGGCGGAGCGCGGCCAAACCGATCGAAACCGTCATGGGCACAAACTCGCCGCGAAACTGGAAGGCGGCGGCTTCGATACGCGCCCGGAGGTCTTCGCACAGGTTTTGCGCCGCTTCCAGCGTCGTCTCCGGAAACAAGCCGACAAATTCTTCGCCGCCGTAGCGGGCAAACAGATCCGTGCCGCGCACCCGCTGCTGGGCGATGGCCGACACCGAACGCAACAGGCGGTCGCCTACCCGGTGGCCAAAACGGTCGTTGACCAGTTTGAAACGGTCCAGATCCAGCACCGCCAGACACAGCGGTGTACGCGAACGCCGCGCGCGCATGATTTCCAGTTCGCCGCGCTCTTCGTAGGCCAGGCGATTGGGGCTGTCGGTCAGGGGATCGCGGTGAGCGCGGGCATGTTCTGCCGCCAGACTCTCGCGTAGTCGCGCGGATTCGCGTTCAAAACCCGTGATCTGGGTGGTGAGTTCGGCAATGCGAGTTTCGTAATCCTGCCGCTGCTGGTCCTGCACATTCAGGAACTTGCCGACCGCATCGCGCACGGTGCGCAGGTTTTCCTCAACTTTGAGCTGGACCTGCATCTCGACGGTGTCGCCCTGAAAACTTGCGTCTAGTTCTTCCAGTCCCACCGAGATGTTGCGGGTCAAGGCGTCGGTGTCGCTGGCCGCCAGCCGCGACTGGTCAAGCGCCACCTTGAGCTGGGTATCGATCACGCTCATGTACTGCGCGGAGCGCTTCAGAAAGGCCGAAAGCAGGCGCGAATCACGCCCCAGATAGGCGTGGGCTTCACGCAGCAGTTCGCTCAGATCTTGGGCCGGGTCGTCTACTTCGCGCGCGTTCAGCGCCATCCGCAGGGTGACTCGGCGGGCTTCAAATTCGGGGGGCAGGCTCAGCTGGTCGAGCAGATTAAGAAACAGGCTTTGCGGGTCTGCCGGCAACTCTGACCGGGCGGCCTGTTCGGCGTCGGCAAACAGGTCGGCAATCGCGGCGACAATGGTGTCGGCACTTTCGCCAGCATGCAGGCGCCGGCGTAGCAGATTGATCCCGCTGACCAGCCGGGGGGACTGGGCCAGCAGGTCCATGAGTTGTTCAACGGGTTCGGTGACCGGCCGGGTAATTTTCAGCCGGCGCCGCAGGATAGTGACGCTGCGCTCGCTCAAACGGTTGATGAGCCCCGAGAAGTGGCTGACGGTGGCGTTGCTGAGCAGGTTGTCGCGCAGCACTTTCAGTTCGCGGCCCAGTTCCTGATCCACCGGACCCAGCACTTCGACAATCCGCAGCAAGGCGCGGGTCAGGACCCGTTCGGAGGCCTGCCACTCGGCGCGCTTGCGCTCAAGCTCGCCCTGCACTTCGCGTAAGCGAATCTGGGCGTCGGATGAGCCATTGGCGGATGGGTTGTCGTTGTCTGCTGTCATTGGTCTTGGGCCACTCACGTGTACTAGCGTCCACGGGCCCGCCAACTTGAGGCCTGCGTGCACCAAGCGATGGCGTGGAAGTGTGCAGACCGGACCGTCTGCCCGACAAGCAGCGACCGGACCTCACTCAAAAATGCCGTGCAAATACCAGCCGCGCGCGCCGGCCAGCTCGCGGAAGATCCACAGCCGGCTGCCGTGCTGGTTACGGGCGATGAAATAGTCGCGCGCCACCTCTGCACCATCCCACCAACCGGTCTGGATGCGCTCGCGCTCGGCGGTCAGTTCCAAGGGGCCATCAAAGCTGGGACGACCGTCCTCGGTGCTCAGGGGAACCGGGGTGCGGGTTAGCCACAGGGGGCGATCGGGCCAGCGCCGGGAGCCTGTCGGCGTGCCGACCGGCCGCGCCCGCTGTGCCTGACGCACCACCGTGGCACAACTGGCTCGCTCCGGCCGATGGTCAGCCCGGGTGCTGAGGCCGCGCAGGGCCTCATCGCCCAATCTTGCCCGCAAGCGCTCCACAAACTGCGGCCAGGATTCGGTTTCTGCACTGGCCTTGGCCGGGCTGAACAAATCGCCCTCGGTGACCGCCGGCAGGCGCTCGAAGCGGGCGGCTTCCAGGCTGATGCCGCGCACCGGCGAGCCGATTTGCTGACGCAGGAAATACTCGCGGGAAAGCCGGAAGAGGTGCGGCAAGTCGCGGCTCTGCTGCAGAAGATTGATTGAATGGCGGGATACCGAGCCATCTGCATGGTGCAGTTGCCAGTCGAGCTGACGGATGGCGGAAGCCTGGGCACGCAGCACGCCGGTCAATTCGTGCAGCAGGCGCTCCATGGCCAATCCCAAACCCTGGGCATGATGGATTTCCCACAGCAGGTCGATGCGGCTGGCAAAACAGGCCGGGAGCTCAAAAGCCGGCACCGGATCGGGCTGACGCCCCAATGCCCGGTCGAGGGTCAGCAACAGCTCCGGGGTAAACCGGCGCGCCAGGCTGTCGCGCGGCAGACGCAGGCACTCGCCGATGGTGCGGATGCCAATCCCGCAGAAATCCTGTAACAGACGGGCCGGCAGGCCCATCACGTCCAGGGGCACCTGACTCAGCGCAGCCGGCAAAGCGGCCAGCGACTCGACCGGCGCAGTCTGACGGGCGCGCGCCAGCCAATGGGCGGCCGTTGGCGTGGGTGCGGTACCAAAAGCCACGGCCTGAAAGCCCAGTTGGCGCAATTCGCGACGCAGGCGGGACAGCAAGCCATGCAAGCCGCCGAACAGCCCCAGACTCCCGCGCACTTCCATGATCAGGCCGTCGGGCGGCAGCGGTGCCAGTACGGGCGTGAACTGATAGGCCCAGGCGCACAGCTGCTGCAAGGCCTGCTGTTCGACCGCGGGCACGCGGGTGAAAGCCAAGACCTCGCCCAGCGCATGCGCCGCGCTCAGCGGCAATCCGGTCCGCATGCCCAGGCGAGTGGCCTCGGCATTGGCCTGGGTGATGCGCTGCTGCCGTCCCTCTCCTTCCACCAGCACACAGGCTTTACGGGTGGTATTGCCACGCAGCGCCATATCCAGAGTGAAGCGCGGCAGGTGCACAGCCAACCACAAACGCTGGGCTGCCGGCGCCGGCGCCGCGGTGCTTGCTACCGCGCCCAGACGCGGCACAGATGCCGCCGGAGGCAGCGAACCTGGAGCGACAATTGACCATTCATGTTTCATGCGTTTAATTCCTGACTGAACTGGATGACGCCAAACCGAAGACGTTGGGTCGGGGGCGGCGTGAGACTTGAAGCCTGCGTCGCGAGAGGCTCAGAGCGCGAGCCTGCACTCCCGGGTCTGCAGACTCCCCCGGCATTTGAGTACCTGCACGGTCACCTCGGTGCTGCCGGCGACCGGACTTAGCAACAGGCGCAGCGCCGCCGGTGAGGCCTGCCCGGCGCAATCGGGCGAACGAAACAGCACGCCCAGACTGCCGCCGGCCTCACAGGCCAGTTGCAATCGCCGCAGGGCCAGCGGCGCCAGCGTGCCGGGCCAATACAGCGCGGCACCGGCATCCATGAAGCGCAGCGCCTGCTCAAAGGCCCAGAACTCGCGCTCGGCCGCCGTCTGCTGGCGTCGGGTCGGTCGCCGCGCGGCAGCGCCTGTAGCCGAGGCGGCGTCCACATCAATCAGCAGCACCCGCGACAGTTCGAGGCCGGCGGCTTCCATGGCCGGTGCATTGGGCAGATAGGGCGGGGCTACCCAGATCAACCACTGCTGGCGCCGCCCCAGCGCGGCCAGCGCTGGCAACAACAGTCGCAGGGCACCGATCCCCGGGCGGCTGGCAAGAATTTCGATCAGCCCCGGATGGGGCCAGCCTCCGCCGGGCAACATGGCATCGAGCGCGTCGAAACCGGTCGACAGGCCGCCTTCAGCCGACACCTCGCCCGCGCGCCAGAGTCTGGCGCGGCGCATGAGTTCTTCGAGGGTCATCGCACACGCGACCGCACAACCCCAACTACCAGCCCTTCAATGACCAGACTGCGGCTGCCAAGGTCAACTTCGATGGGGGCGAATTCGTCGTTCTCCGGCAAGAGCGAGACCCGCTGCCCGCGCCGCCGAAAACGTTTAACGGTGACTTCGTCTTCCAGTCTGGCGACCACGATCTGGCCGTTTTCAGCGGTGGCCGTGGTGTGCACAACCAGCAGGTCGTCCGGCAGGATGCCGGCATCCCGCATGCTCATGCCCTGTACGCGCAGCAGATAGTCCGCCCGCGGCCGGAAGGCGGCGGGGTCGAGTTGCAGGTGCTCCTCGATGTGCTCGCTGGCCAGAATGGGCTGCCCGGCGGCCACCCGGCCCACGATCGGCAGGCCCAGCATCTGGCCCCGGTTGAGATCTGGCAGCCGGATCCCGCGTGAAGCGCCCGGCCGCAGTTCGATGGCGCCCTTGCGGGCCAGGGCGCGCAGATGTTCTTCGGCAGCGTTGGCCGAGCGAAATCCCAGCGCTTCGGCAATTTCGCTACGGGTAGGCGGCAGGCCGTTTTCCTCGACGGCCTTGCGGATGAAATTCAGGACTTGCAGCTGGCGGGCAGTCAGTTCTTCGGGCATTGGGGGCCTCGATACTGTTTTTTTATACAGCTGTGATTATAGCCAGCAAGCGGCGTGCGGCAAGCCCGGTATTTGTCCGGTCGCGAGTCAAGTCGGTTGTCCTGCGGACTGTCTATACTCCGGCCGTCCGGCCTGCGCCTGCGCGCGCAGACCCTGCCCTGCTTTCTCAATTCCGGAGTGCTGCCCTATGGCCAGTGATGTCAAAGGCCTGACCCGCCTCCTCAAGGCCTGCGGCTATTCGTGGGCCGGCCTGCGCGCGGCATGGCGCTATGAGGCGGCCTTTCGTCAGGAACTGCTGCTGGTTCTGGCCCTGATCCCCGCGGCCCTCTGGCTGGGGCGCAACCCGCTCGACTACCTGCTGCTGCTGGGCTCGGGGATGTTGGTCCTGATAGTCGAGTTACTGAATTCGGCGGTGGAAGCAGTCACCGACCGGGTCGGGCTGGAAGCCCACGAACTCTCGGCGCGAGCGAAGGATCTGGGCTCTGCGGCCGTGATGCTCAGCCTCGCGCTGATGGCCGCCGTGTGGGCGACATTGGCGTGGCTGCGCTTCGGCGCCGGCTGACGCGCGGCTAACGCAGCGCGCGGGCCAGTTCGCGTGTCGTCGTGCGCAAGCGGTCGATCAGCACGCGCTGAAACGTGCGGTTCAAGCGCAGCTGACAGGGCAAAGAAGCCCATTCCTTGAAGTCGCGGTCGATGCCAAGCAGCGTGCAGTCGGTATCGGCGGTGACCTTGGCGCTGCGCACGCCGTCAGAGAGATAGTCCATCTCCCCAACGCAATCGCCCTGCCGAAAGTCGGCAATCCGGACCCCGTTGACCACCGCGGCCACCATGCCATCGACCAGCACATAGAACGAGCGGCCTTTGGCGCCCTCGTTGAAAATGACTTCGCCCGCCGCGCACCGCTGCCAGCCGGCCACCTTCACCACTTCCTTCAGCTCGCCGCGCGTAAAGTCCTGAAAGAAGCTAAGGCCGGCCAGCGTGTCCAGTTTCTGCTCGTCATTCAGGGTGACTTCCAGCGAACGGCTGCCGGAAGTCAGCAGGTCGATATGGCGCACCACTTCTTCGCCGCTCTGGTAGCGGCGCTTGAGGTCTTTTTCGAGGAGCTTTTTGACGATCTGCCACAGCCCGTCCGGCACGTCCGCGATCACTGCCGGCTCTTCAAAACAGACTTTCTGGATCAGTCCGGTCAGCCCTTTGGCGGCGAACGGCGGTGCGCCAGAAAGTAATTCGTAGAACACCGCGCCCAGCGAAAAGAGATCGGACTGCAGGGTAATTTCCATGTCGCGTGCCTGTTCGGGCGACATGTAAAGCGGGGAGCCGAACCAACCCACGATCTGGGTCTGGTCGGCGCCGTCGCGGCGCGCGATGCCAAAATCGCCCAGCTTCGCCACGCCACTCTGGGTCAGCATGATGTTGGCGGGCTTGATATCCCGGTGCAGCACCCCCAACCGATGTGCATAACCCAGCGCATCGGCCGTCTGGCGAATGATCCGCAGCACCTGTTCTACCGGCAGCATGCGCTCGCTTGCGCAGTGATTACGCAGCGTATCGCCGCCTTCGATGTACTCCATGACCATGTAGGGCCGGCCGTTTTCTTCGCCTGCCTCATACACTTTGAGCACGTTGGGATGGTCGAGTCGGCCGGCCGAACGCGCCTCGTTGACGAACAGACGGCGCGCCATTTCTTCGCCTTCGGCATCGACCTGACTGGCCAGCTTGATCGCAACCGGCCGGTCTACGTAGGCGTCATAGCCGCGATAAACCACCCCCATCGCGCCGCGCCCCAATACGCTGATGACGTCGTACTTGCCAATTTTTGCGGGGATATCACTCATAGCTCAGCGTATTTTCAGGCGCATCATGCGCGACTGGTCGATGACGAAATCGAGGCCAAGGTCCTTGATCCAATCATCAACGTCTTCGTTGCCGGGCAAGCGGGCCAGGGTCAGCTTGCCCATGAAGTGCGCGAGTTCGTTGACCGACTTGGCCATGGCGTAGTCCTTGGGATTGTGCCGGGCTTCCTCCAGAACTGCACGCTGCAGACAGACGTAGTCCACCGCCAGTTCACGCACATGCGCGTAGTCGCCCCGCCCGCCGCCGAATTCATCCAGCATGAAACGGCAACCGAACGCGCGCAGGGTATTAATGAACTCCGCGGTTTGCTCCAGATTGCCCACCGCATCGCGGTCGGTGATGGAAAAACACAGCCGCGCGGGCGGGATCCCGGTCGCCATGAGCAGTTCCAGCACCGCGCTGGCGAGGTTCTCCCGCAGCAGCGATACCCGTGAAATCGAAATGACCAGTTGCCCGAAGCGCTCGCCGTCCGGCCCGTGCTCGGTCAGCCAGCGTAAGGTTTGTCGGAGATTCCACAGGTCAATGTCCCAGCCGTACTCGGTGGTCCCGGCCGCTTCACCAAACAGCACCGGCGGCACCAGTTTGCCTTTACGGTCTTCGGCACTGGCCTGCAGCAGTGCCAGCGACGGCCGGTCGGCGCGCACGGCCTGGGCTTCCTGCAGCAACAGCACCAGCCGATTGCGCTCGACCGATTTCTTGACGTAGCCGGCGACCTGTTTCAGTTGCTCCTGCTGCCGCTGGTCGGCGCCGGCCACGACGATGGCGTTGTCGCCCTGGCTGCGGGCCTCGTTACAGGCCCTGACGGCGGCCTCCAGCACCTGCTCCGGGCGCAGCATGCTGCTATCCAACGCCGCCAGCCCCGCCACGCAACGCACAGCGATCGTGGTCTCGGCCTTGCCGCTCGGCAGCGCGAAGTAGCCTTCCAGCAGGCTCTGCACCTCGGGCAGTGCCGCATCCATCCCGCCGCTTTCCCAGAACAGGCCCAGTTCACCACCGCTGATTCGGGCAACGGTAACCGGTTTGTCAGCGCAGTGGGCCGTGATGTGTTGCGCCCAGCCCCGCAGGGCTTCGTCGCCCGCATCCAGCCCATAGGCGTCGTTAATCTGCTTCAGGTTATTCATCGCAAGAAAGCAGATTACCGCCTGCGCGGCGAGTTCATCGGTCACAGGCAGCTTGCGGTCCAGATGGGCGAGAAACGCCTTGCGCGTCAGCAGGCCGGTGAGTTCATCGCGCGCCGCACCGGCGACAATTTCATCGTGGAATTGCTCGACCACTTCGGACATCGCGCGCTCGACCGGCGCGACCGGCTCCTCGCGCACGGCCTTCATCACCTCGCGACGCAGGTTCATGGCGACCTGTTCCAGCGTCAGCGTCATGGTCTTGTGGCCACGCCGGTCCACGAAAACGTAAGGGTTGAAGTCGTCCCCAATCCACACCAGCGCCGTCATATAGGCCTGCGCCGCACCGTGATTCATGACGAAGTGTTCGCCCACGTTCAGGGCTCGCGCCTTGCGCAACCAGCGTTCCCACTCTTCGGACGGCGGCTGGCGAGGCGCAGCCACCGGCGACAGACCGGCCTTCTCGCGCCGCTCCTTCATCAGCTTTTGCTGTTCGATGCTGGTCTGAATGACCATCGCCACGCTGTCGTCGTATTGCCGGGCCTGTTGCTCCAGCAATTGGTCGAGCTCCTGGAACACGGGCTGCAGCGCTGACGGATCCTTGACCAGTTGCTCCTCGGCGGCACTGACCAGCGAGGCCATTCGCGCTTCCAGATTCTCGTCGTCCAGATCGTGCGCCGGACGTACGGCGGCGACGCGGTTAATCAGTTGCCGCACCGGATGCGAGGTGTCTTCGAAAAACTGCGCGTCGGTGATCGCGGCCCGATGCGCCGCGCCCTGCAGGCGCCGGATGCTCGATTTCGCCACGTCGGCCAGCCGGGGATCGTGCAGCAGGGAGCCCAGCAGGCTGACGACCACTTCGATGATGTCCTGCTGCTCCGGTGCGATCGTCATCGGGCCAAGGCCATTGGCCTGCAAACTGGCCGCCACCTGTTCGCTGACCGCGCGGGCACTGAGCAAGGGCGGCGCTTCACCCTCGGGCGCTTCCACCGCGAGCGTGCCCAGGGCTTCGACGATCCGCTCCAGCGGATAGCTTGCCTCCGGCGCCTCTGCCGCGGCTTGCCCGCCGCGCTGAAACTGGCGCAGCAGACTCAGCTGGGCGCGCGCCGAGGACAGCGCGGTCTGCATCGGTCGATAGCCCGGGCCGTAGACGGGATGCCCCAGCACCGGTGCGCCCAGCGGGATGCCGGGGGGCGCGTCCTGAACGTCCGGGTCGAGCACCGGAAAGCCTTGAGCCACCGGCAGCGGAGACGTCCATTGAACCCAAGGTGCCGGCTGCCCCGGCGCTGCGCCGCTCGCCGACCCTGCCTCGAGCGGCAACGCGGGCTGCGCGCCGCCCCCGGCCAGCGGCTGCCCGGCGCCTGCCGGTGGATACGCCACGCCGCTCACGGCCGGTGCGGTGGGCGGATCACGTGTTTCCGCGCGACGGGCTCGTGGTTGCGGGCGTGGGGACGGCAGCGGCTTTTCGAGATCCTGCATCGGCTGTACGCCTTGCCCCTGCAGGTAGTCGTTAACTTCCCGATAGAACGGCGGCAATTGCGCTTCGAGCAGGCGGCGCAGGGCGCGAAACACGACTTCGTTGATTGCGATGCCGCCGAGACTGGATTTCAGGGTATCCGCGACAATATTGCAGAGGGTGGCGGGTCCTAGCGGGTTACCGCTGTCATCAATCACCCGCCGCGCCATGGAGGAAAATCGGGCGCTCAGTTCGCCCAGCGGTTCGTGCAGCGCCTTTTCGAGTTCCGCCACTGCGCTTGAGACCGACAGGAATTGCTCGAACTCATCCTTGTCGATCAGCGACAGGCCACTCGCCGCTTCGGCCTCGGGGCTTTTTCGGACCGTCAGCGGATTACCCAGAATGGCCACCCCGTGGCTGAGCAACTCCGGCACCCGCCGCCGAAGATGGTCTGCGCGGTCTTTAATTTTCAGCTGGGCGTCCAGTATTGACCGCGCTTCCGCGTTACTGGCCGCATCGCGGGTGGCCAGAAACAGCGCCTCATTCACCTGTCGCAGAAACTCCTGCGACATAAATGCGGCAAAGCGCTCCGTTTGCTCCAGCAGCCCGGGGAAGCTGCGGCCGAATTCGGGCGCAAAACGCCGCTGCGTTTCGGACAGGGACGTTTCTTCGTCGTCGTCCTCCTTGGCGCCGGCCAGCTTTTCCAGCATGCGAATGACCGAGAACGGCGGATTCTCGAAAGAAACCCCGATGCCGGCCGGAATAACCCGGCACACTTGCAGGTTGAGGCTGAGTTCAGAGAGGGTGTTGGGCAGGGAGAAGTACAGCACCGCGCGGTCTTCGGGGCTGATCTTTGCCAGTTCGGCGGCGTCGAGGCGGATGAACATACCCGCCACGCAAAAATCCTTGCCGGCGCAGGACACGCGCTCGCGCCCCGCGACTGCAATGGCGGCTTCCAGATTGATCGGAAGGCGTGCGTACCTTCGGCGTTCAGATCCCGCTTGCGGGGCGTCAGACGGCTCCACTGCTCTCGGCTCGTTCCTGAATTGTTGTTTTCGATACCGGACGCTCGACCGGCTGCCCGGTGAGGGCGTTGCAATCCTAACACCCATAGCGACTCGGCCCGACCCAAACTTCAGCGCGCCCGCGGCCCGCCCATCGGGCGCTTCAGCTATGCCACAATGCGGCCCTGAAATCCGCTAGCCGAGCCACAAAGTCTGACCGCATGGAAACCTCTCCCGCCCGCAGCAACTTCATCCGCGACATCATCGAAGACGACCTGCGTGTCGGGCGTCATCAACGCATCGTGACCCGCTTTCCGCCGGAGCCCAATGGCTATCTGCACATCGGCCATGCCAAGTCCATCTGCCTCAATTTTGGGGTGGCGCGCGACTACGCCGGCCAGTGCAATATGCGCTTCGACGACACCAATCCCGAGAAGGAAAGCGAGGAGTTCGAACGCGCCATTGCGGAAGACGTGCAGTGGCTGGGCTTCAGCTGGGATGACCGGTATTTCCACGCCTCCGACTATTTCGAGCAGCTTCACGACTACGCCGTCCACCTGATCAAGGCCGGCCTGGCCTACGTGGACAGCCAATCGGCCGAAGAAATCCGTAGCGCCCGCGGCACCCTGACCGAACCCGGGCGCGATAGCCCCTGGCGAGCGCGCACGGTCGACGAAAACCTTGAGCTCTTCGCCCGCATGCGGGCCGGCGAGTTCGCGGACGGCACCCACGTGCTGCGCGCCAAAATTGATATGGCCTCGCCCAATATCAACCTGCGCGACCCGACGATTTACCGCATCCGTCGCACCACCCATCACCGCACCGGGGCGAGCTGGGCGATCTACCCGATGTACGACTACACCCACTGCATTTCGGACGCGTTGGAAGGCATCACGCATTCGCTGTGCACGCTGGAGTTTGAAGACCACCGCCCGCTTTACGACTGGGTGCTGGACCAGCTGCCCGTGCCCTGCCATCCGCGGCAAATCGAATTTGCCCGGCTGGAGCTGAACTACACCATCACCAGCAAGCGCAAGCTCCACGCGCTGGTGCATGAAGGCCTGGTCAGCGGCTGGGACGACCCCCGCCTGCCCACGCTGAAAGGCCTGCGCCGGCGCGGCTATCCGGCGGCGGCGATTCGGGAGTTCTGCGAGCGCGTTGGGCTCACCAAAAAGCAAACCACCATCGACATGGGCGTGCTGGAAACCTGCGTGCGGGAAGACCTCGACGCCAACGCCCCGCGCGCCATGGCGGTGCTGGACCCGGTCAAGCTCGTCATCGACAACTATCCGGCCGAGCTGGTCGAGTCGCTGCCGGCCGCCAATCACCCCAAGAACCCGGACTTCGGCAGCCGCGAGATCGCCTTTTCGCGCGAGCTCTACATCGAACGCGACGATTTCATGGAAGACCCGCCGAAGGGTTTCTTCCGCCTCGGCCCGGGCCGCGAAGTACGGCTGCGCTACGGCTATCTGGTGACCTGCACCCACGTCGAAAAGAACGACGCCGGCGGGATCATCGCCATCCACTGCAGCTACGACCCGGCCACCCGCGGCGGCAATGCCCCGGACAACCGGCAGGTCAAAGGCACGATTCACTGGGTCAGCGCGGCCACCGCGGTCAGCACCGAAGTGCGCCTCTACGACCGCCTGTTCACGATCCCGGATCCGGGCAGCGACGATGATTTCCGCACCCATCTGAACCCGGACTCCCAGCGCGTGCTGCCGGCCGCGCAGCTGGAAGCGGCGCTGGCCGATGCCGCCCCCGGCGCCAGTTTCCAGTTCGAGCGTCTGGGCTATTTCTGCGCCGACCTGCGCGAGCACGCCCCCGGTCGCCCGGTGTTCAACCGCACCGTGACGCTCCGCGACACCTGGGCCAAGGTGCAGGGCAGGCGCGACTGAGCACGCCGGCGCCCGCTACACTGCTGCCGAACACCTCGCCATAGTTCAATGGATAGAACGGGCCCCTCCTAAGGGCCAGATGTAGGTTCGATTCCTACTGGCGAGGCCAACACGCTTCACGCTGACGCCCCGCCCAACCGGAGTATCCGCCTGCCATGCATTCTCCCGTTACCCTCATCGGCTGGGGCCAGACCACCCAGCGCAAAGACGCCGCACCGCCCTGGCAAACGCCGCTCGATCTGATGGCCGACGCGGCCCGACAGGCGGCCGCAGTGGCCGGCGCAGGCGTGCTGCAGCAGGTCGACACCGTGCTGGTGGTGCATACCCAGAGCCGGCACCTGCCGGACGCCGGCGCCGCCCTGGTCGCGCGGCTGGGCCTTACACCGCGCACGGTGAAAGTCTCCGGGATCGGCGGGCACGTGCCGCAGTATTTTGTGAATCAGGCGGCCGGCATGCTGGCGCGAGGCGAGGCGGAAACCGTGCTCATCTGCGGCGCGGAAACCTATTACCCACGCAGCGCCGACGCAGTGCGCGGCGACGCCGGCCTCCTGCAGGGCATTCCGGCGGACTACGCCTCGGACGACGCGGTGGGCAGCAGCGAGCTCGAACAGGCGCACGGCCTCAGCCTGCCAATTCACGGCTTTCCGCTGTTTGAAAACGCGCTGTGGGCGCGCTCCGGCCTGTCGCGCGAGGCCTGGCTGGCGCGCGTGGGCGCGCTGTGGTCGGGCTTCAGCGCAGTGGCGGCAACCCATCCCAATGCTTGGACGCGCGCGCCGGTCGACGCGGCCAGCATCACCACCCCGGGTCCGGACAATCGCCCGATCGCCTTTCCTTACACCAAGCGCATGGTCTCGCTGGTGATGGCGGACCTGGGCGCGGCGGTGATCATGAGCACCGCCAAACGCGCCGGCGCCTTGCGCGACGGTGCGGGCGCCCCGGTGTACTTTCTGGGCGGCGCCTACGCCCGCGACCGGCAGCGTTTTTTTATCGAGAAAGCCGACTACACCCGCAGCCCGGCGATGGCGCAGGCGGTGCAACGCGCGGAGGCCCGCGCCGGCATCCCGGCGGCCGAGCTCGAATGCTTTGACCTCTACAGCTGCTTTCCCTGCGCGGTGCAGGTGGCCCAGCGCGAAATTGGCATCGCCCCGCACGACACCCGCCCGCTGACGCTCACCGGTGGGCTTGGCTTCTTCGGCGGGCCCGGCAGCAACTATGCCCTGCACGGCATTGCGACGATGGCCGGAGCCATCGCCGCCGGGCGCTATCGCAACGGCATGGCCACCGCGCTGGGCTGGTTCATGCACAAGTACGCCGCCGGCATTTACAGCGCGACCCCGCGCGAGAATGACCTGCGCGAGACCGACTTGACCGATACGACCAAGCCCGATGCCGGCGCCGGCCCGGTGCCGATGGTCGCAGCGCCCACCGGACCGGGCATTCTCGACACCTACACCATCCTCTACGACCGCGAGCAGCAGCCGGTATGCTCGCTGCTCTACGGCCACACGCCGGATGGCCTGCGCTTTGTCGCCAACGGCGAGCCGGCGCCGGCGATGTACGCGGCGCTGACGGGCAAGAATCAGGTTGGGCGCGCCTTGCAGTTGAGACAGGTCGGCGGCCGCAATGTAGCGATCTTCGCCGATTAGGCGGCGCGCATGGCCGGACGACGCGCGGCATCTCCCGGTTGCGCCCTCTGCAGGCCGTCACCACGCATCTGCGCTGATGATCCGGCGATGAAAAATCCGGAATGGACATAGTCCGCTTTTTTGTGGCGCGTCTGCGCGCGAAATCCATGCACCGCCGTGCTAGCGTGCCCCTCTCCCTTTATCAGAAAGCCATCACATGACCTTAAGACCCGCCTTCCTTGGCCTGCTCTGCGCGCTCGTGCTCGTCGCCTGCGGCAAGTCCGCTCCCGCCCCAACGGCGGCGACACCAGCCACCACCGGCGACGTCGTCAAAGTCGCGGTGTCGCCGGCCTCGCCCCCGATGCTTTTCACGCAGGACGGCAAAACGGTGGGGGCAGATCTGGAAATCTTCGAGGGCTATTGCAAGGCGCGCGGCTGCACCCTGCAAATCACCGCCTATGACTGGCAGGGCATGCTGGGCGCGGTATCGAGCGGGCAGGCTGAGGTGGCCTTTTCCGGCATTTCGATCACCGACAAGCGCAAGCAGGCGATGGATTTCTCCACGCCCTACTACGACAACGCCTGGCACCTCGTGGCCCTGCAAAGCAAAAACCTGCAAATCACGGACCTCGCCGTGCTGAAGCAGTATTCGCTGGGCTATCCGCGCGGCATGGCCTACAACGACCTCATCAAAAACGAGTTTGAACCCAAGGGCTACTACACCCTGGCGCAGGTCAAGCTCTATCCCTCGTATAACGAAGTCGTCGCCGACCTGCAGAACGGCAATCTCGATCTCGCGTTTATCGAAGAGCCCGTGCTGGCCAATTTCGTGAACAAGGAAAAAATGCCGCTGGCGAGCAGCCATGTGTTCAAGGGCCTCGACCAACTGGGCTTTGCCTTTGCCAAGGGCAGCGCGCGACGGGACGACTTCAATAAATACCTGGCCGAACTCGGCCCGGAACAGCTCAAGGCCATTCTCGACAAGTGGATGAAATAAGCCGGCGAGTGCGCGTCGCGTGAGCTTCCTCGACATCCTGCGCCAGCTGGCGCATGGCGTGGGTTACACCCTGCTGGTGACGCTCGCGTGCAGCGTCACCGGCTTGTTGAGCGGGCTGCTCATTGCGGGCGGACGGCAACTGGGCGGCGCCGCCAGCACGCTGCTGCTGGATGTCTACACCTATGTTTTTCGCGGTGTCCCGGTGCTGGTGCTGCTGTTCGTGGTGTACTTTGGATTGCCGGGTCTAGGCCTCAAGGTGGCGCCGCTGCTCGCCATGATGTTGAGCCTCGGCCTCATCGCGGGCGCATATCTGGCGGAAGTTTTTCGCGGCGCGCTGGCCAGCGTCGATGCCGGCGAAATCCTCGCCGCCCGCGCCAGCGGCATGACCCGCGGCCAGATTTTCCGCTTCATCGAACTGCCGCAAATGCTGCGCTTCGCCGTGCCGGGCATGGTCAACGAGTTCACGACGGTGCTCAAATATTCGCCCTTCGCTTATACCGTGGGCCTGCCTGAAGTGACCAAGGAAGCCATGTCGCTGGTCGCCACCACCCATCGTGGCATCGAGATTTATCTCGCCGTCGGTCTGGTGTACTTCGCCATCTTCCGCCTGCTAATGGTGTTCATTCGCTGGCTGGAACGCCGTTACGAGATTCCCGGCATGCGTCCGGCATGAACGCCTCACCGCTCATCGAGATTCGCCAGCTGGTGACCCGCTTCGGCGAGCACACGGTGCTGAACGGCGTTGACCTGGACCTCTACGCAGGCGAAATCAAAGTCGTGATGGGGCCTTCGGGCTGCGGCAAATCCACGCTCCTGCGCTGTCTCAATCGGCTGGTCGAACCGACCAGCGGCCTTATCCGCTTCCGGGGCCAGGACATCACCGCGCCCGGCACCGATGTACGCGCGCTGCGCCAAAGCATCGGCTTTGTGTTTCAGCAATTTGCGCTCTACCGCCACCTCACGGTGCTCGACAACGTCAGTCTTGGCCTGCGCAAACTCCGCGGCCTGCGCCGTGCCGAGGCGGAGCAAAAAGCGCTGCAGGAACTCGATCGTCTGGAGATGGCCGGACATCGCGACAAATACCCGGCGCAGCTTTCCGGCGGACAAAAGCAGCGGGTGGCGATCGCCCGTGCGCTCGCCATGGACCCCGCCGTCGTGGTGTTCGATGAACCCACGTCCGCGCTCGATCCGGTGATGTCTCGCGAAGTGGCGGCGCTGATCAATCGCCTGCACGACGAGGGCGTGACGATGCTCTGCGTGACGCACGATCTGGTGCTCGCGCAAAACATCGCCGACGCGGTGATTTTTCTGGATCAGGGCAGGGTTCTGGCGCAGGACAGCATCGCGCGCCTCGCCAGGGACCACGCCGACCCACGCGTGCGTGCGTTCTTCGGGCGTGACGGGGACAAGGCGTGACCGCGTGGCAGTCCTTCGCGGGCGATTTGCTGGAACAGTGGCCGCTGCTCGCGACCGGGTTGAGGCAAACCCTGGTGCTGACGCTCACGGTCAGCCTCACGGGTTTCTTGGGCGGCGTGCTCGTGTTTTATCTGGGCTTGAGCCCCCGGCGCTGGCTGCGCGGGCTCATTAACGGCTACATCTCTTTTCTCATCGGCATGCCGCTGATTGTCCTGCTCTTCCTGATGTACTACGGCCTGCCGCAGTGGGGGATCCGGCTATCGCCGTTCGCGGTGGCGGTGCTCGGCTTCACCTTGAATGTCGCGGCCTATAACGCCGCGTATCTCCGCACGGCCTACAACGGGCTCGATGCCGCCGAACTTGAAGCCGCTAGCGCGCAGGGATTCGGTCACGGTCAGCGGTTTCGTCTCATCATCTTGCCGCAGGTGCTGCGACTGTCGGTGCCGGCCCTGACCAATCAGGTCATTCTCAACCTGAAGGACAGCACGCTGGCCTTTCTCATCCAGTACACGGAGTTCTTTGCCCGGGTGCAGGAACTCGCGTCCACCAACTTCCAGTTTTTCAAAGCCTATCTGCTGGCGGCGGTGGTGTATCTGGCGCTGGTCTCGGTGGTGGTGGTGGCGGCCCGCGCGCTGGAGCGGCGGCTCATCCTCCCCGGCAGTCTGCACTAGGCGACCATCAGGACCGCAGCTTGCGGTAGCGTTCCAGCGCGGTCTCGCGAATGACCAGCGGCTTGTGACAGCCGAGGCCTTGCAGGAAAGCGCGCTCGGCGGCCTCGTCCTGCGTCTCTTTCCACCAGGCCTTGATGGTCTCGTTTTTTCCTTCGTTCCAGGCATAGCCGTTGGCCTTGGCGGCGTCCTTGCACTCGAAGGGCAGATTGACCGCGTGCACCCGCCAACTGGGCTGGCGCGCGTGATTGAGCAACAGTGAGAGCAGGGTCTGGTGTGCGCCGGGAGCGGGCTGGGCCAGCAAGGCAAGCAGCATGTCGACATCGGCGCGGGCGCGATGCCCTTCGTGAAAAAGCCCGAAGCGAAATCCAAGGTAATCGAGCTTGCTGCTGGCAATTTGCCAGTCTTTCCATGGGATCTCGTCCAGCGAGCAGGCAAAGCTCATGCGCTCGAACAGCGGAAAGCGTGCCTCCAGAAACCCGCGGTCAAAGCGCGCGTTGTGGCAGACCACAAGCGTCACGCCGGCTAAAGCCTCCGCCAGCGCCGTCTCGTCCAAGGCCTTTCCCTGCAGCATCTCGTCGGTGATGCCGGTCAGCGCGGTAATCTCCGGCGCCAGCGGTTTGCCCGGATCTTCCAGTCCTTCGTAACGGGCAACGATACGGAACGGCCGACCGCTGTGGCGCCCGTACTCACAGACCGCCACCGCGAGGTCGATGATGCGCTCCCCGTTCGCCACATCCAGCCCGGTGGTTTCGGTATCGATGATGGCCAGCCGGCCGCAGGGTTCGGCGCTGTCGTTCTCGGCGAACACCTGATCCTCGGCCAGCTGCACCCGCTGCAGCACGCGATAGTCCGGATGCTCGCGCAGTAGCGCAGCGGCCTTGTCGTAAGGGTTCATGGCCGCATTGTGCCGTGAATTACCGCGCCTGACATCGGCGGCACGATGCGCCAAGGCCGCCTCAGTGAATGGCCGCGAACATGATTTTGTCTTCCGTCGCGTCGGCCGCCTGAAACTCCTCCACGATGCGGCCATGACGGGCAACGAGGATGCGGTCTGACACCGCCAGCACTTCGGGCAGATAGGACGAAATCACGCATACCGCCTTGCCTGCTGCGGCCAGCTCGCGGATGGCCTGATGGATCTCGGGAATCGCGCCCACGTCCACCCCGCGCGTCGGCTCGTCAAAGAAGATGACGTCCGGGGCCTGCACCAGCGACTTCGCCACCACCACCTTCTGCTGGTTGCCGCCGGAAAGTTCGATGATTTTTGCGCCGGCGCTTGCCGCGCGCACGCGCAACTGCTCGATGAAGCGTCCGGCCACGCTGTGGCGCGCGCGGGCCGAGATGAGCCAGCGAAAGCCGCGCCGGGTGGCGAGGTGGCCCAGATAGATGTTTTCGGCCACCGTCATGGTCTCGAAGAAGCCATCGAGCTTGCGGTCTTCGGTGATGTAGGCGATGCCGTCGTCGATCGCCTGTCGCGGCACGCGATAGCGCACGGGCTTGCCCCGCAGCAACACGCTGCCGCCGCGGATGAGATTACGTTTGAGCGCGCCGGCAACGATTTTGGCCGCCTCGGTCCGGCCCGAGCCAATCAGCCCGGCAATGCCCACCACCTCGCCCGCATACAGCGTGAACGACATGTTCTTCACCGTATTGCCCATCGTGAGGTTCTCGACGCTCAGCACTTTCTCGCGAGGTTTGCCGTCAGCCGGTGGGCGCTGCGTGGCGTAGTGCGTCTGCGCAACCTCGCGACCCACCATGTGTCGCACCAGCGCATCGCGGGTGAGGTCCTTGGTGTCGGCCGTGATCACATGCCGGCCGTCGCGCAACACGGTCACGCGGTCGGCCAGCATCAAGGCCTCTTCCAGCGCGTGACTGATGAAAATGATCCCCAGACCCCGCGCGCGCAGATCCCGCACCAGCTGGAAGAAATTGTGTTTCTCCTCGGGCGCCAGCGCGGCGGTCGGCTCATCAAAAATAATCGCCCGCGCCCGGTGATGCGCCGCGCGGGCTATTTCCACCATCTGCCGCTGCGCGGTGCCTAGCCCACTGACCAGCGCCGCCGGCTCCACGTGAAAGCGCAGCGATTGCAGCAGCTGCTGCGCCTTGATGTTGAGCGTGCGGAAACTGGTGAAAAACCGTTCGTGACCAAGCTCGATGTTCTGCGCCACCGTCATGGTCGGCACCAGACTCGACTCCTGGTACACCATCGACACCCCGGCCTTCAGCGCGTCGCCCGGGCGCTGGAAACGTACCGGCTTGCCGTCGATCAGATAGCGCCCCGCGCTGAGGCCAATCGCACCCGCAATGGCCTTACAGAGCGTGGACTTGCCGGCGCCGTTTTCGCCGACCAGCGCGTGGATTTCGCCGGCGCGCAGATCGAAGTCCACCCCCTCCAGCACGGTGATGCCGCCGTAGGCCTTGCTGCCCTGCTCGATGCGTATCAAGGGCGTCTGGCTCACGCGTCGCGCTCCCCGGCGGCGGGCAGCGCCAGCACGCGCGCACCGCCTTTCGACACGGCCAACACCCGTTTGCCCACCGGCACCGCCGACAGCACGCCGTGGTGTACGCCACCCGCACGACTGTGCAGGCTGCGCAGCGGCGTGGCATCGGCCGCCAGCTGCGCCACGAGGCCGTAGGATCGCGGCGGCGCCCAGGGTTTCATCATGCCGAGCTTCTTCAAGGCGCCCCCTTGCAAGGGTTCGAGGTAGTGACCGGTTGCCCGCAGGCTGGGCGCAATCCAGTAGCGCGGGTCGACGGTGGCGAGCATGTCTTCGCGGAACTCGCGCTCGCGCAGCACCAGCTCCACCAGCTGCGTGCGCGCGGCCATCAGCCCGAGCCAGGCCCCGCCCTGACCGTCAGCCACCAGCCGCGCCGGATAGGCCGGCAAATTGCGCAGCAGCGGCCGCAGTTCGCCATCCAGTCCAAGCCGGTGGACCGCGTGACGCCAGCTCTCGGTGATCCACAGCGCGCTGCCATCGGCTTGCACCAGCACGCCGGCCGGCCACGCGAGCCCTGCTTTCAGCGTGCGGGCCTGCGCCAGATCGGCGCTGGCGAGGACCACGCGACCCGATGCGCCTTTTTCCATGAGATCGTGGCACCAGCGCGCGGGCGGGTGCTGCGCCGACCCCTGGGTGATGACGAGCCGCCCGTCCGGCAGCGGGGCGAGCGCGGTCACGCAAGTCAGCGGCTGGCCGTCCACCGCCGTCAGTCGTGCGACTTCGCGACCCGTCGCATCAAGCTTCAGCACGCCGCAATCGGCGACGCCCACATACAGCGCCTCGCCCACGCGGGCCAACGCGCCGGCCTCACCCGGCAGCCGGGCGTGCGCACGGCGCGTGCCGAGGTCTTCGCCACCGAAATGCCACAGCGTGTCGCCGGCCGAGACCCACGCCCCGCCCTCACCGTCGGCCACCAGGTCGTCCACGCCCGGCAGATCCGGCCCCAGCGGCAGGGCCTCATCCAGCCCGCGATTCGGCGTCCAGGCGCCGTCCATCACCGGCAGCGCCTGACCCGCTTCGCGCTCGGGAAACAGCAGCGCCGCCAAATCGCCCAGCGCGTGACGCCACCAGCCGCTCATGAAACCCGCCTCCCCCAGTAGCTGTCGTTGCCGTCCCAGTTGGGGTCGGCGTCCGGCAGCGTGATGCAGCCAATGCGGTTGTTCTCCAGGCCGCCCAGATAGAGCTTGCCCTTGTGCTCGCGCATGGAGGTCAGCGTGGCGTGCTTGGCGCCGCCCGGATCCCACAGGCTTTCCAGCACCTCGCCCTGCTCGTTGAACTTCACCACGCAGCCGTTGTTGATGCCGGGCAGGATCCATTCATCCGGCGGGATCTGCTTGACCATGCGCAGGCGAAAGCCCGGGTGCCGCATGGCCAGATCGAAGGCCGGCGAGCGGATGCCGACCATCGCCAGCCAGTAGCCGCCATCGGAGGCGCGATTGATGTTGTCGGGGTAGCCCGGCAGCTGGTCGATCAGCGTTTCGACCTGGCCTTTTTTCGGCCCCTCAATCCAGTAGCGAAAAATCGAACACAGCCAGGTCGAGGCAAACAGCACCGAGCGCCCGTCGTGCGCCACGCAGACGCCGTTCGGAAAGCAGATGTCCCTGATGACGGTGCGCGTGCGGCGGGTCTGCGGGTCGTAGCAGATGAGCCGGCCGTTGGCCCGCCCTTCCATGCCGTCGAGATGCCAGGAATGCATTTCGTAGCGGATAGTCGCTTCGGAGAAATAAATTTTGCCGTCGGGTGCGATGTCGAGGTCATCAGCCAGGCGCAGGCGCGCGTCGTCGTTCAGCTTGAACCAGCTGCGGTTGGTCTGGTCGGTCAGGGTGTAGACCTCGCCGGCCGGCGTCACGCCGTAAAGCCCCATGCCGCCCACGCAGACAATGAGGTTGCCGTCGGCGTCGAAGGCCATGCCGAGCGGCCGGCCGCCGATGCGCGCAAAAACTTCGCGCTGCTCAAACCGCGGCCCGGAAAACCGCAGGATGAGGCCATCACGCGTGCCGCAGTAGAGCCGGTCCTCACGGTCGAGAATCACATCCTCAGGCCCTTCGACCTGATCGAGCCCAATCTCCAGCGACTCGCGCAGCCGGTCGTTCTCGGCATAGGGCGTGCCGCTGTCGCGGGCGGTGGCGGGGGGCTGTGGCAGTTCCACCACGGTCGGATTGAGATAAATCTTTTGCAGGGTTTTGAGCCGGTTCTTGGCCCACTTCACATCGATGCCGACGGCCAGCAGCAGGATGGCGCCGAGCGCGGTGGAGGTCAGCGCGCCGGGCAGTCCCGTGCGCACCATGCCATTCACCAGCACAAACACGATCACCGCGCCAATCATGGCGCGCGCAATGGTGCCGCGCCCGCCGGCCAGACTGACCCCGCCCAGCACCGCCGCGGTCAGCGCATTGACCTCCCAGCCCACGCCCGTGTCCGAGCCCGTGCTCGACAGCCGCGCGGCGTAGAAGAGACCGCCCAGCGCCGCCAGCAGCCCGGAGGTGACATAGGTCAGGCAGAGCGTGCGCTCGACCGCAATGCCGGCGTGGCGCGCCGCTTTGCGGCTCGAGCCCAGCGCCGTCAGATGCCAGCCCGGGCGCGAACGACTGAGCATGAAATGCCCCAGTCCGCCGACCAGGCCCAGCACCAGCAGGTTAGACGGGATGCCGTAAATGCGCCCGTTGCCGAGGAAGCTCCACGCAAGCGTCATATTGCCCCCCATGGCGAGCGGCACGGCGTAACGCTGCGCCAGCAAATCCACCACCGCGCGCAGAATGATCAGCGTCACCAACGTGGTCAGAAACGGCCGCGCCTTCAGGTAGCCGATCAGAAGCCCGTTGATCAGGCCAACGCCGGCGCCGGCCGCCAGCGTGCCGACGATCACCACCGGCACCGGCAGATGAAAAATATGGAACAGCGCCAGCGCCGTCAGGTTGGCAAACGCAAACACCGAGCCGACGCTTAGATCGATGCCGCCCGAGATCAGCACCACCGCCATCGCCATCACCACGAAGCCCATTTCGGCGAACTGGCGCGAGAGCTGGGTGGCGTTGGCGATACTCGCGTAGTGCGGGGTCACCGCGGCGAAATAAGCAATCAGCGCCAGCATCAGCAGGAACGGAATGACCGGTTCCATCCAGCGCTTGGCCAGCAGTTCGGAAAAGAACAGCTTCAGCGACCAGCGGTGATACAGCCGGCGCAGCAGCCCGCCGTGGAGCAGCGCGCCGTTGTAGCGCACCCCGGTCTTCATGCCGCCAGCCCCGGCCGAATCTCAGCGCAGCCAGTCATAGCAGAGCGCGGGGTCGTAATGCCCCTTCTCCATCCAGTGCAGGGTGGAATAGTTGGCGATGCGAAACGCCTGCGGCGGCGCGCCCGATTGCAGCAGCACGCTCGCTACCTGAATCACCGCCTTGGCCTGATCCGGCGAGTTGTAGCTCAACACCTTGGTGATTTGCCCGCTGTCGACGTGCTGACAGTCGACCTTGCCTTCGCCGCCGGAGGCATAGACCTTCACCTGATCAAGCTTGCCCGCGGCCTTGATCGCCTCGTGCACGCCGGCGGTCATGGTGCTCCAGAAGCCCACCGTCGCGCAGAGATCCGGATGCTGCTGCAGCACCGTGGCGGTGATGTCGTGCGCCTTGGTGGCGTCCCAGTTGGCCGCCTGCGTGGACACCACCTGGATGCCCTTGTCCGCCGCAAGCGCCGCGCTCAGGCCCTGCATCTGCTCGATGGACACGCCCGAGGTCAGCTCACCCTGGATGATCGAAACCTTGCCCGATGTGCCCGTGCCGGTACCGCACTGGCGGATGATTTCCTCGCCCAGCATCCGCCCGACCTGCTGCCACTCGGGCCCGACGTAGGCGGCGGTCTTGTAGTTGGACACCATGTTGACCGTGATGACGGGAATCCCCGCCTCCTCGGCGCGCTTCAGTTCCGAGGCGTAAATCTGCACGTTGGGGTTGTGGATAACCATCAACGCCGGGCGCTCGCCTATGAGTGAAGACACGGCCTGCAGACCAGCGGTGGCGTTCCAGTTGGGGTCGCGGAGTTCGAACTTCATGCCGCGCGCGGTGGCTTCCTCCCGCATCACCCGCGTCCAGATTTCGGTCAGCGGCAGACCCATCGCCTGCGGCACCCAGGCGATGGTCTTGCCTGTCAGCGCGGCCTCCGCATGTTCGCGCAGTTTGTTCGAGCCTTCGGGGCCGCTGAAATCCAGCGGCTGGATGGCCGCCCCGCTCGCCACCGGCGCGGTGGGTGTGTTGCCGTAATCGATCGCCGGGCCGCAACCGACCAGCAGCAGCATGGCCGCTACGCACAGCGCGCGGGCGCTCAGCAGTGTGTTCATTGCGCGGACTCCTTGCGTCATCGGATCAGTCGCCCTGTCGGGCGGTCTCCTCGTCACGCGGGTGCAGTCGGTTGTCGAGCAGAATCGCCGCCAGCAGCACCGCGCCTTTGACGATGTTCTGCACGTTGTTGTCGAGATTGAGAATGGTCATGCCGTTCAGCAGGGTGCCGATGAGCGCGGTGCCAGCCAGCACGCTAAGCACGCTGCCGCGCCCGCCCACCAGACTCACGCCGCCCAGCACCACCACCAGAATGACGTCGAAAATGAGCGTCGAATTGATGACCTGCGTGTTCATGCTGGCGGTGGACGCCGCCATCACCAGCCCGGCCACCAGCCCGATGGTCGAACACAGCGCGTACTCCACCATCGTCAGCGGCCGCACCGCGATGCCGGTCAGGCGCGCTGCTTCCGGGTTGTCACCATGGGCGTAGATGAAACGGCCGAGCACCGTGCGCGACATCAGCACATGCACCAGCAGGGCGACGAGCGCGAAGGCCACAATGGGCATGGGCACGCCCAGCACACGACCCTGCCCGATAAAGGCCAGCGCGCTGGCCTGCGGCGGCAGGTAGCTGATGACACCATCCAGCAAAAACACCCGGCCCAGACCGAACACCAGAAAGCCGGTGGCGAGCGTGGTGAAGAGCGCCGGCACTTCGACGAACGCAATGATGAAGCCGTTGATCAGCCCAATCGCGACGGCGAGCAGCAGCGCGACGCCGAGCGCCGGCGCCGTCGCCCAGCCCTGTTGCAGCAGTTGCAGGGCCACTGCCGCACCCACCGCCATCGAGGCGACCAGCGACAGGTCCAGTCCGCGCCCAATCACCACCACGCTCATCGCCACCCCCAGCATGCCGAGGATGGCGACGCTGCGGGTCAGCGTGAGCAGATTGTCGAGCGTGCCGAAGCCGGGCAAGGTCAACGCGAAGGCTGCCGCCAGCAGCGCCGTCACGCCGAGCACGATCTGCTCCTGGCTCAGCACAACTCGCCGGCTCATTGCGCTGCTGCCTGCGTGCTATGCCGTCTCGCCACGCCCTGCCCGCCTAGCGCCGTGGCGACATCAGCCGCCGCGCCAGCGCATGCCGATGCACTTCCGAGGGGCCGTCATAAATCCGGAAGCAGCGGATGTCGCGGTAGACGCGTTCGACCACGGTGTCGCTGGTAATGCCAATCGACCCGAGGATTTGCAGGCAGCGATCCACCACCCGGCCCAGCGCTTCCGAGCAGAACACTTTCGCCATGCTGGTTTCGTTGCGCGCCTGCTCGTGCTGGTCGAGCAGCCAGGCGCAATGCCAGATCGACAGTCGGCACATGTGCAGTTCGATTTCGTTATCCGCCAGCATGAAGCCCACGCCCTGATGTTCGCCCAGCGTCTTGCCGAAGGAATGGCGCTTGCGCGCATGTTCAACCGCAATTTCATGGCAGCGCACGGCCTGTCCCAGCCAGCGCATGCAGTGGGTGAGGCGCGCCGGCGCAAGACGAATCTGCGCCTGGGCAAAGCCCCGCCCGACTTCACCCAGCACTTGATCCGGCGTCACGCGCACCTTATCGAAAGACACCTCCCAGTGACCGCCCGGCGTGTTCGAGTCCAGCGTGTGCAGTTCGCGGTCGCAGCTGAAGCCCGGCGCGTCCATGTCGACAAAAAACATCGAGGCGCCGAGGTCCTGTCCGTGCACGTCCAGCGTGCGCGCCATCACGATGTTGATGCCGGCGCCGGTCACGCCGGAAATCATGTATTTCCGCCCGGTGATGAGATAACCGTCCTTGTCCTGCTGGGCGACGGTTTGCAGCAGCGAGGGGTCGGCGCCCGCGCCGTCGGTCGCCGTCTCGGTCATTGAAAACACGGTGCGCAGTTCGCCCCGCACCAGCGGCGGCAGCAGGCGGGCTTTCTGTTCGGGCGAAGCGACCCGCATCAGGAGGTTCACATTGCCTTCGTCAGGCGCCTGAATGTTGAGCGCCAGATGTCCCAGCGGGCTGTAGCTCGCTGCCTCAAACACCACCGCGATGCCGCGATGATCGAGCCCCAGCCCGCCGTATTCCTTCGGCGCATGGGGGGACAGCAGGCCGGCTTCGCGACCCAGCGCCACCAGTTCCTGCCGCAGGGATTCTTCGATGTGCGGATGCTGGCGGGGGTCGTTTTCCAGCGGCACCACCTTGGTCTTGATGAACTCGGTCACCCGCTCGCGCAGTTCCACCAGTTCCTGCGGCAGTTCGAAATCAATCATGCAAAAACTCCTTAAAAAGTCGGGACGCGCGGTTCAGGCCAGCAAGGCGCTGCCGCGGGCAAACATCGGGGCAATCGACGAGGCAAAGCGATCCCACAGCGGATCGTGGCGCTTGCCGGTACGGTGCAGTTTGACGTTAAGGCAGGCAATGGCGCCCATGCGGTAGTGGGCCATGGCCTGAAACCAGTGGAGATCCGCCGCCGCCGGACCACCGGCCTCGCAATAGGCCTCAATCAGCGCCGCCTGCGATACGGGCACCAGCGGCTGGAAGCTCGCGTCCCAGGCTGCCGGGTCCGAGAACAACAGCAGCCAGCCCAGATCGAGGCCCTGTGCGCCAATCAGCGAAATCTCCCAGTCAATGAGACCAGACACCCGGCCGCCGTCGAACAGCACATTGCCGGGCTGGAAATCGCCGTGTACGAGGCCGATGTGCGGCGTGGCGGGCATCTGCGCCAACAGCTGTTCGCCAAGCCGCGTACCGGCGGCCAGCCAGGCGGGGTCCTGCGCGTGCTTCAGCACCTTGGGCCAGATGGCGAGTTCCTCTGCCAGCCCGCGCGGCGCTTCCCAGTCCGGCAGGGCGGTATCAACGTCGACCCGATGCACCTTCGCCAGTAGTTCTGCGCACTGCCGCCAGTAGCCACTGATCGCCGCCGGCTCGCGCGAGAACTGGGCGTGCGGCTCCCACAGCAGGAACACCCGTCCGGGCAGTTTCTCCATGATGATGAACGGCGTGCCCAACAGGTCTTCATCCGCCGACGCCCAGGGCACGGCCGGCACCGGCAGCCCCAGTTGATGCAAGGTCCGTAGCAGCGGCGCCTGACGATAGACGTCGGTATTGCCCCGACGCACCACGCCAAAGGGCGCAAGCTTGATGACGTAAGACTTCAGCTGCCGGCCGTTCGCGTCGGTCACGTCAAAGCCGAAGGTCAGGCCGGCGTGGCCGTCGGCCATGGTGGCAAGCCCGGTGGCCTGCGCCCCGGTCCCGAACTCGGCGACGAGCAGGGGTTCGAGGCGGCGGGCGATGTCGTCTGTATCGATCGAGGACATAAGCGGTTCCGGCAGAGCTGGTCGTGGTGGCGCCGCGACCCGGTCGCTGCCGGGGTCGTCGTACGTCCGGATGCGACAAGACCACAAGCGCAGCGCAGCAATCACCTGCTTCGCGCGATGAATGTTTGCGCCGTCGTCAGCCGCCCGTGGGAGCGGCATCGCCGCGACGCCCGCCGCCGGTCGTCGACAGCCTGAGTTGAAGCACCCCAGCTATGAGCGCCGTCCGAGGTCAACACGCATGACTGTCGGGACGGCCGCGATTGAGTTTGCCCTTGCCGCCGTGGATTATCGCGGGGTCGGCACACCGACCACCGTTCTGGATGGGCCCGACCGCAACTGGCCCCGAGCATTCAAAAGGAAACCGCATGAGCAGCAGCGTCTACGTCGCCGGCGTCGGCATGATCCCCTTCGTCAAACCGGGCGCCAACAAGCCCTATCCCGAGATGGGCGCCGAGGCCACCCGCCTCGCGCTGGCCGATGCCGGGATCGCCTTCACGCAAATCGAGCAGGCCTACGTCGGCTACGTCTACGGCGACTCCACCTGCGGCCAACGCGCGCTGTACGAGGTTGGCATGACCGGCATCCCCATCGTCAACGTGAATAACAACTGCTCGACCGGCTCCTCGGCGCTGTTTCTGGCGCGGCAAGCGGTGGCCAGCGGGGCAGTGGAATGCGCGCTGGCGCTGGGCTTTGAGCACATGAGTCCGGGCGCGCTGGGCACGCATTTCAACGACCGGCCCAGCCCCTTCGACCGCTTTGACGAGGCCACCGAAGCGCTGGTTGGCAACAGCCAGATCCCGCTTGCGCTGCGCTATTTTGGCGGCGCTGGACTGGCCCACATGCAGCAGTTCGGCACGCCGCTGGAGACCTTCGCTGCCATCCGCGCCAAGGCCAGCCGGCATGCGGCAAACAACCCCATGGCCCTGTTCCGCAACGTGGTGAGCACCGAAGACGTCATGAAGGCCCCCATGCTGTGGCCGGACGTGATGACCCGACTGATGGCCTGCCCGCCGACCTGCGGCGCGGCGGCGGCGGTGGTCTGCTCGGAGGCCTTTGCCGCCAGACACGGCTTGAACCGCAGCGTGCGGATCCGCGCGCAGGCCATGACCACCGACGGTCCGGCGACCTTCGCGGCCGAGGACATGCGCGAAGTCGTGGGCTTCAGCATGGCGCGCGCCGCGGCGCAGAAAGTCTTCGAGACCGCCGGCGTCGGCGTTGAAGACATCGACGTGGTTGAACTGCACGACTGCTTCGCGCAGAACGAACTCATCACCTACGAAGCGCTGGGCCTGTGCCCGATCGGCGGCGCGCAGCAGTTTGTGGCCGATGGCGACAACACCTACGGCGGCCGCTACGTCACCAATCCCTCGGGCGGCCTGCTCAGCAAAGGCCACCCGCTGGGCGCCACCGGACTCGCGCAGTGCACAGAGCTCGTGCACCAGCTCCGCGGCACGGCCGACAAGCGCCAGGTCGAAGGCGCGCGCCTTGCGCTCCAGCACAACCTGGGGCTGGGCGGCGCCTGCGTCGTGACGCTGTACGAGAAAGCCTGAGATCCGCCCGCGGCGGACCGACAGGACTGCGGCGCGCGCCAGCGGCTAGAATCGGCCCCACGCCGATTCGCGCCCACGGCGCGCCAGATTTGACTTCATGACCCCGCGAGACCTGCGCTCGCGACCCAAGGAGCCTCCGATGAAACTTGATTCCTCCATTGCCGCCGTCATCACCGGCGGAGCCTCCGGCCTCGGCGAGGCCAGCGCCCGCCTGCTCGCCAGCCACGGGGTGAAAGTCGCGCTGTTCGACGTCAACGAAACGCTGGGTGAAGCGCTGGCCGCCGAACTCGGCGGCGTGTTCTGCAAGGTCGATGTGACGTCCTCCGAACAAGTCGACGCGGCCTTCGCCAAGGCGCGCGCGGCGCACGGTCAGGAACGGATTCTGGTCAACTGCGCGGGCATCGGCGGCGGCGCGGCCAAGACCGCCTCGCGCGACCGGCAGAGCGGCGAAATTCGCGAATATCCGCTGGAAAACTTCGAACGCATCATTCAGGTCAATCTCATTGGCACCTTCCGCTGCATCACCAAAAGCGCCGCCGGCATGCTGAGCCTGCCGCTGCTGCCGGACGGCGAGCGCGGCGCGATCGTGAACACCGCGTCCGTCGCGGCCGAAGACGGGCAGATTGGGCAGGCGGCCTATACCGCGTCCAAGGCCGGTGTGGTCGGCATGACGCTGACCATCGCGCGCGACCTGTCGGGCGATGCGATTCGCGTGAACACCATCCTGCCGGGGATTTTCGACACCCCGCTGCTGCAGCGGGCGCCGGAAGCGGTGAAGGCCAGCCTCGCCACCCAGGTGCCCTTCCCCAAGCGCCTCGGGCAGGCGCCGGAGTTCGCCGAACTCGCGCTGACCATGATCACCTGCGGCTACCTGAACGGCGAAGACGTGCGCCTCGACGGCGCCATTCGCATGCAACCGCGTTAAGACGCGAAAGGAAATTCCCATGTCAGAAGCCTGGATCATCGACGCCTGCCGCACGCCGCGTGGCGTGGGCAAGGCCGGCAAAGGCGCGCTCTCGGCCTTTCATCCGCAACACCTGGGCGCGGCGGTGCTGAAAGCCATCGCCGCCCGCAATCAACTCGACACCGCCCTGGTCGACGACATCATCTGGGGCACCAGCGCGCAACGCGGGCAACAGAGCGGCGATCTGGCGCGCATGGCAGCGCTCGATGCGGGCTTCGATATTCGCGCCAGCGGCATGACGCTGGATCGCTACTGCGGCTCCGGCATCACGGCGGTCAATCTGGCCGCCGCGGTGGTCGGCTCGGGCAGCGAGGATCTGGTCATTGCCGGCGGCACCGAAATGATGTCGACCTATGGCAATCCGGGCATGCGCAATTCGCCCTTCATGGACAACGACAACCTCCGCCTGCGCGAAGTTCACCCGCAGCCGCATCAGGGGATCTGTGCGGATGCCATCGCCACGCTGGAAGGCATTTCGCGTCAGGCGCTGGATGAAGTCGGCCTCGTCAGCCAGCAGCGCGCCGGCCGCGCGATCGCCGAAGGCCGTTTCAGCAAGAGCCTGATCCCGGTCTACCGCGACGACGGCACGCTGGCGCTGGACCGCGACGAACTGCCGCGCCCCAGCACCACGCTGGCCGATCTGGCCGGGCTCAAACCCGCGTTCCATGCGATGGCCGATCACCCGCTGGACGAGAGCGGCATGACCTACCGTGAACTGGTGCGCATGCAGTATCCGGATCTGAACATTCAACACTTCCACCACGCCGGCAATTCCTCCGGTGTGGCCGACGGCGCGGCGGCGCTGCTGCTGGCCTCACCCACGTTCGCCCAAGCCCACGGCATGAAGCCGCGTGCTCGCGTGGTGGCGATGGCCAATATGGGCGACTCGCCCACGCTGATGCTGAACGCACCGGTGCCGGCGACGCTGAAAGTGCTGCGCAAGGCGGGTTTAAGCCTGCAGGACATCGACCTGTTCGAGATCAACGAAGCCTTTGCGGTGGTGGCGGAAAAATACCAGCGCGACCTGAAGCTCGACCGCGACAAGGTCAACGTCAACGGCGGCGCGATTGCGCTGGGTCATCCGATCGGCGCCACCGGCGCGATGCTGATCGGCACGCTGCTCGATGAGCTCGAACGGCAGGACAAGCAGTTTGGACTGGTCACGATGTGCGCCGCCGGCGGCATGGCCCCGGCGATCATCATCGAGCGGATCTGAGCCGCGACGCGCGCCGCCGCCACCGCGGCGCGCGTTTGCTCAAGGGGTGGCTTCCGATCACGAGGCGTGTGCCATGGCAGTCCCTGATCCCAACAACCTCTGGCGTCAACAAACACCGGGCAGCGCGGGCTGGCCGCGCTCGCCGCAGCCAGACGCCGCTCGCAAATACTTCATGGTCTCGGCCGACTGCCACGTGCAGGAGCCGAACGACTTTCTCAGCGCGCGGATGGACGCCAAATATCAGGACCGCCTGCCCGGCATCGTGCTGGGCGGTGACGGGGCGAAGCTGCAGAAAACCGAAGGCTTTCGGCCGATTCGGATCGGCAGCTTCACGCTCGAAGGTGAAGATCTGGAGCGCAGCGAATCCGGCAAAACGCCGGCCGAGCGTATCGCAGCGCTGGACCGCGACGGCGTGGACTGCGAGATCCTGTTTCCGAACAAGGGGCTGACAGTGTGGGCGACGCCGGACGTCGGCTTCAGCCAGGCCATGTGCCGGGCCTACAACGACTGGACCTGGGAGACCTTCGCCGACTATAACGAGCGGCTCTCGCCCATGGCCTGCATCGCCAGCGCCGACATTGAAGGCGCGGTGGCCGAAGTCCAGCGCGCCGCGCAGCGCGGCTTCCGCGGCCTCGCCCTGCCCTGCAAGCCGGTGTGGGGCGCGCCGGATCATGAACATGTGAACTACAACCTGCCGTTGTTCGATCCGCTATGGGCGGCGATTGTGGACTGCAACTTACCGGTGACTTTTCACGTCTCCACCGGCCGCGACCCGCGCACCGCGCGCGGCAACGGCGGCGCGATCATCAACTACGCCGTGCACTCGCTGGCGCCGACCATGGAACCGCTGGTTAATTTGTGCGCATCGGGCGTTATCGAACGCTTTCCGGGCCTGCGCTTCGGCAGTATCGAGGCGGGCATTGGCTGGGTGCCGTGGATGCTGACGGCGATGGACGAGGCCTATCACAAGCACCATATGTGGGTACGGCCGAAGCTTAAGAACCTGCCCAGCGACTACTTCCGCAGCAACGGCTTTGCGAGCTTTGGCGAGGACGCGCCGGGCTTGGCGCTGATGCGCGACTATGGGCTAACGGATAACTTCCTGTGGGCCAACGACTTCCCCCACCACGAAGGCACCTGGCCGCATTCGGCGCAGGCCATCGAGCGCAGCATGGGCCATCTCAGCGATGGCGAACGGGCTAAAGTGCTGGGCGAAAACGCCGCGCGGATTTTCGGCTTCAAGATTCCGGCGCGTTATCGCTGAGCGGGCCGCGCAGGCCGGGCGGGCTACTCCCGCTCGGTGACCTGTAAGCCCCGCGCGAGGCCTGTGCAGTTCAGGCACTCCACTGAGCCGTCGTCGTACAGCCGGAACATCGCCGAGCCGCATTCGCAGTAATACATGCCCAGATCGGGTCGTTCACGCGAGCGGCGGGCGTCACGTTTGTCCTGCAGGTTGATCACGTCGGTCATCGCGCAAACCTCCCAAGCGGAAACAACGTTACTGGGCGAAGATTGCCCTGCATCGCAGCATGAGGCAACTGTCATATGACGGGCGTTCGAGGCTAGCCCTCAGTCGGAACCTTTCGGCGGCAGCCAGCGGGCCAACAGCGTCTCGATGCCGGCCCGGTCGAGCTGCGGCGGCCCAAGCGGAAACCACAGCAGGGCTTTCTGCAGGATAAGCCGCGTGATGCGCGCGCTGTCGTAATAGCCGAGTTCGTCCACGCAGTCCTGCGGCATGCGGGTCACCAGCATCAGCGCCGCGCCGAGCAGGGTTTCGCGCTCCTGTGCCGCCAGCACCTCGGCCTCTGCGGCGGCCGCGGTCGGCGCGGCCGCTGGCAGCAGACGCTGGATGAAGTCCAGCAGCCGGTCGAGCGCGGGCGGCGGGCTCAGGCCCAGACCAAGCGCCGCCGACCGCAGCGCCAGCGGCGAGCGTTCGGGGTCGGTATCGCCCGCCACCCCCAGCGCGGTGGCGAAGGCGGCCCAGACGGCATCGACCAGCGGCGCACAGCCGGGGCGTGCACAGATCCCCGGCCACGCGGTCGGGGACACGCCCAGCATCAGCGGCAATCCCTCACTGGCCGCGCGCCAGCGTTCAAGCTTGGCCCAGGCTTCACTCTCTGCGGCGGAAAGCGTCGGGCTGCCGGCCTCGGCCAGCGCAAGGCGCAGTTGGTTGATGGGGTCAGCGATCGTCATGCGGGCTCTTTCATCAGGCAGGAACCATTCAGCTCATATCCGGTCTAGGCTATGCTCGCGTCACGGCGCGCCTTCCTCAACGACTGGAGTCAATCACGATCATGAAGACCTTTGCCATTTTTCTCACCCTGCTGTTTGCGGTTGTCGGCATGGTGCCCGAGGCCGAAGCCAAGCGTCTGGGAGGAAGCAAATCCTTCGGCAAGTCGCATCGCACGGCGCCCGCCTATGCCGCGCCGACGGCGCCTCGCCCCCAGCCGGGCAACGCGGTCGCCGCCGCGCCGGGCGCCCGGGGTCCGCTCGGCGGGATGATGGGCGGCATGCTTGGCGGTCTGGTCGCAGGCGGTTTACTGGGCGCGCTGTTCGCCGGCGGGGCCTTCGAGGGCATCAAGTTCTTCGACATCCTGCTGATGGGCGGGCTTGCTTACCTTGTGTTCCGCCTGCTGCGCGCGCGCCGCGGCGGCACCCCCGCTGGCGCCGGGTATCGCGACGCCACGCCGGTCCCGGCGGCGGGAGGCTATCCGGATCTGCAGCCGGCCCCGGTCATGACGCGCGAGACGGCCGGCCGACCGGTATTCGATGTGCCCCACATCGGCCGCGGTGCGGGCAGTCTGGGCTATGTCCCGCCCGCAGCGGCGGCCAGCGCAACGGGCGGCGGTTTTGACGAAGCGCCGGTGCCTTTCAATTTCCCGCCGGGCTTCGACATGAACAACTTCCTGGCGGGCGCCCGCGAGCATTACCGCTCGCTGCAGCAGGCCTGGAACAGCAACGACTTTGACACCATCAGCGAGTACCTCACGCCCGGCCTGCAGGCCGATTTGCGCGCTGAGCGCGCGACGCTGGACGGCGAGCAGCACACCGAGGTGCTGTTTGTAGATGCCGAAATCGTCCGCGCCGACCTGCACGGCAACACGGCCGAACTGAGCGTGAAATTTACCGGTGCCTATCGGGACACGGTGGAAGGCGTGGAAGCCAAGTTCACCGACGTCTGGCACCTTACCAAGGACACGGTGATGAAAGGCTCGCCCTGGTTTATTGAAGGGATCGAGTCGAGCGAGGCCGAGTAGCTCAGCGGGGCGCGGCGTCGGCAGGTCCGACGTAGCGCACCCGATAGACCAGCCCCGCCAGATCGTCACTGATCAAGACCTCGCCGGTCGGCGTCTCCAACACGTCGACCGGCCTGCCCCAGGCTTTTTCACCCGCTAGCCAGCCCGTAATGAACGGGCTGCGCGCGCGCAGCTTGCCCGCCTTGTCCAGCACCACGCGCGTCACGCGGTAGCCGCTTTTGCGCGAGCGATTCCACGAGCCGTGCTCGGCAATCAGCAGCGCATGGTGATAGTCGGGTGGAAACTGCGTGCCCTGATAGAACGTCAAGCCCAGCGGCGCGACGTGCGCACCCAGTTCCAGCACCGGGAGAGTAACGGCCTGCGGCGGCTTCCGCTTGCCAAAATCCGGATCGGCAATCGCCTGCCCGTGGACGAACGGATAGCCAAAGTGCTGTCCGGCGGCGGTGGCGCGGTTTAGCTCGCAGGAGGGCTGATCGTCACCCAGCCAGTCGCGGCCGTTGTCGGTAAACCAGAGTTCACCGGTCACCGGATGAAACGCCATGCCGACCGAATTCCGGATGCCGCTGGCGTAGGTCTCTTGTGCGCTACCGTCCGGGCGGAGGCGCTGAATGCTGGCGTAAGGCGGATCCGACAGGCAGATATTGCAGGGCGCACCCACCGGCACGTAGAGCCAGCCGTCGGGCCCGAAGGCGAGGTACTTCCAGCCGTGGGCACGGTCGCTAGGGAAGTTTGCTGACACCACCACCGGGGCCGGCGGGGCCAGCAGTCGGGTATCGATCTGGTCGTAGCGCAAAATCTGGCTGACCGCAGCCACATACAGGCTGCCCTCGTGCCAGGCGAGCCCGGTCGGCATCGTGAGGCCCTGCGCAATCACCACCACCTTTTCCGCAGTGCCGTCGCCGTCGCGGTCGATGACCGCGCGGACCTCGCCGCGGTTGCGGCTGCCGACGTAGAGGATCCCCGCCGGGCTGAGCGCCATTTGTCGCGCTTCCGGCACCTCGGCGTAGACCGCAATCTCGAAGCCCGGCGGCAGGTTGAGCCGCGACAGATCGCGGGGACCGGCCTCGGCGCGCCATCCGCCAAGCAGCGTTAAAGCGAGTAAGCAAAAGCTCATACCTGCGCTGCGCATCGTTTGCCCTCCTCCTGTGAGTCCGTTACTGGACCACCTTCTCGGTGGTCACCGACAGGCGATGAATCAAGGTGCGCAGAAACACTTTCAGGAAGCGCACCTGACAATTCAGCGAGGCCTGCGAAATGACCGTGGAATTGATCTTCAGCAGCGAGGTCGGACCGTTGGCGACGATGGTGGCGGTGCGTTTGGTTTTCGCCAGATAGCCCATTTCGCCGAAGCAGTCGCCGGCAAACAGCGAGCGCAGATCGCGGTGGTTTTTCTGCACTTTCACTTCGCCGTGCACGATGATGTAGAAGGAATCGTCAATCTCGCCCTCAATAATCACCCGCGAGCCATCCGGATAGTCCTGCCATTGCGCGGCGCGCACAATTTCCCAGACCTCGGCTTCGGGAAAGCCGTGGAAGAAATCGAGCTGTTTAACGGCGGTAAATTTCTCCTGCTCCGAGATGTTCTCGCGCGGTTGTTCCAGGATGCGGTCGAAGGCACGGGCAAGATCTGCCGCCATATCGCCCCCCATCGCGTAGCGGTCGGCGCGGTCCTTGGCCATCGCGCGATTGATGATCCGTTCCAGTTCGGGTGGCGCATCGGCGCGCAGCTCGGTCAGGCGTGGCGGCTGTTCGGTCAGAATCTTCTGCACCAGCCTCGAGAAGTTGTCGGCCATAAACGGATGACGGCCGGTCAGCAGTTCGAACAGCACCACGCCTAGCGAGAAAATATCGGTCTGGCCGGTGATGAACTCCTCCGAAATCTGTTCCGGCGACATGTAGCGCGGCGAGCCCACCAGACCGAGCGGCAGGGTTTCGGTGGTATCCATTTTGGAGAGCTGCGCGATGCTGAAATCACCCAGCTTTACGTCCATCTGCTGGGTGATGAGGATATTGGTGGGTTTGATGTCGCGGTGGACCACGCCCTGACGGTGCGCGTAGTCCAGCGCGCGCGCGCACTTGAAGCCAATTTCCACCACCCGATCGATCGGCAGCAGATGGTCGGGCCGGCACCAGGGCTTGAGCGTCTGCCCGCCCTCCACATACTCCATCACGATGTAGCAGATCTCGCCTTCCACGCCGGCGTCGTAGATGCTGATGATGTTGGGATGGGACAGGCGCCCTGCGGTGTGCGCTTCGTTGAAGAACATCTTGCGGTAGCGGTCGCCGGACTCTTCGTCGTCCAGCTGGTCGGAGTGCGCCACCTTGAGCGCGACTGGCCGGTCGATGTAGAGGTCGTGACCGAGGTACACGGTCCCCATGCTGCCGCCCGCGATTTCGCGCATGACCTCATACTTGCCAAGCCGGCCAACGGGCGGGTTGCTCATGGAATGATGCTGCTCGGATTGGAAATGGATTGCAGGGGCCGGGCTGGCGAGAATAACAAAGTCGTTCGCCCCCGATATTGCGGCAGAAAACGCGGCGAACGACCGCCGAAAAACGATTCAGGAACCTTCATGACTACGCTGACCTCTCTCCTGTTGCCTCATGCTGAACGACTCCTCGCCACCCCGACGCTGCGCCTGTTTACCGACGACCCGGCGCGACTCCCGGACTTCTCGCTGGACGCCGCCGGCCTGCATCTCGACTACGCCAAGCAGCGGCTGGACCGCCCGGCGCGGGCGGCCCTGCTGGCGCTGGCCGAGGCGCGCCAGTTGCCCAGCCGCATCGAAGGCCTGTTTCGCGGCGCGCTGGTCAACCCCACCGAACACCGCCCTGCCCTGCACACCGCGCTCCGCAACCCGGATGACCTAAACGCCTGCGTCGACGGCCAGCCGGTGGGTCCGCTGGTCGCCGCCACCCTCCAGCGGATGGACCAACTGGTAAACGCCATTGCCAACGGCCAGTGGCGCGGGGCTAGCGGCGAGGCCATCACCGATGTCGTCAATCTGGGTATCGGCGGATCCCACCTCGGGCCGCAGTTGGTTTGCGATGCCCTGCGCGACCTGCATACCCGCCGCCCGCGGGTGCACTTCGTGTCCAACGTCGACGGCGGTGATATCGACCGCTGCCTGGGCACACTGGTGCCGGCGCGCACGCTGTTCATCGTGGCCTCCAAATCCTTCACCACGCCGGAAACCGCGCTGAATGCGCGCACCGCCGAGGCCTGGATTCGTCAGGCCCTGCCCGGCCCTGACGCCATCGCCCGACATTTCCTGGCGATCAGCGCCAACCCCGCGCGGGCGGTGGCGTTCGGCATCGCAGCCGACAACGTGCTGCCCATGTGGGACTGGGTGGGCGGGCGCTATTCGCTGTGGTCGGCCATTGGCCTGCCGATTGCGCTGGCCGTGGGCAGCGCGGCGTTTCGTGATCTGCTGGCCGGCGCACGGGCGATGGATCAGCACTTCAGGGACAGCCCGCTGGCCGCCAATATGCCGGTGTTGCTGGCGCTGATCGGCCTGTGGAACAGCGACGCGCTGGGCGCCGAGACGCAGGCGCTGGTGCCCTACGACGAGCGCCTGACGCTGTTCCCGCCCTGGCTGCAGCAGCTGGACATGGAAAGCAACGGCAAGCGGATTACGCTGGACAACCAGCCGGTCAGCGGCCACACCGCACCGGTGGTGTGGGGCGGCGTGGGCACCAACGTGCAGCACGCGTTTTTCCAGCTGTTGCATCAGGGCACCCGCCGCATCCCGGTCGACTTCATCCTGCCGCTCAGCCATCCGCGTTCACCGCCCGCGCACCACGACATGTTGGTGGCCAACTGTCTGGCGCAGGCCGAAGCCCTGATGGTGGGTCGCTCACGCGCCGCCTCGCTGGCGGACAACCCCGATCCCACCCTCGCGCTGCATCGTGAACAGCCGGGCAATCAGCCCAGCAGCCTGCTGAGCATGACGGCGCTCACGCCGCAAACGCTGGGGGCCTTGCTCGCGCTCTACGAGCACAAGACCTTCGTGCAGGGTGTGCTGTGGAACATCAACTCGTTTGACCAGTGGGGGGTGGAGCTGGGCAAGCAGCTGGCGGCCACGCTGCTGGCCGAAATGGCGGCTGGCGCGGCCAGCCCGGCGCACGACGCATCAACCCGCGACCTGCTGCAACGCTATCTGGCCGCCCGCGGCGGCTAGAGCTGAACGAGGTTGTCGTTGGCGGCGATCAGGCGGTCGATCAGCACGGCGCTGAATATGCGGTAGAAGCGCAGCTGGCAGGCCGGCGCCACCTGCTCCATCAGCGATGAGTTGAGCTTCATCAGCGACACGGGCGTCTCGGCGGTAACGGTGGCGCTGCGGTTGACCTTGCGCAGAAACGCCATTTCGCCAAAGCAGTCGCCGGGCACCAGATGGTGCAGCACCTTGGTCGCCTTGCTGACGGTGGCCTCGCCGGCGGTGATGAGATATAGCGCGTCGTCCAGCTGACCTTCAATGATCACCGCATCGCCCTGCGCCACTTCCATCCACACGCTGGCGCGCACGATTTCCCACATTTCGGCATCGGTAAACCCGCGAAAGAAGTGCAGGCCCTTGATGTACTCAAACTTCTCCCGCGCCGGAATATCTTCCTGCGGCCGCTGCAGGTGCGAAAAGGCCATGCTGAGATCCGACGCCATGTCGAGCCCGCTGCGATAGCGTCGTTCGGGCTGCTTTTCCAACGCCTTTTGCACAAAGCGCTGCACCACTGGCGGCAGGTCCGGCCGGTGGCTCGCCAGCGGGGTGGGTTCTTCATTGACCACGCGATGGATGAGCCGCGAGAAACTCTCGGCGCCAAACGGGTGTTTGCCGGTCAGCAGCTCGTAGGCCACCACGCCCAGCGAGAACAGGTCGGTCTGGCTGGTGATCAGGTCTTCCTGGATTTGCTCTGGCGACATGTAACGCGGCGAACCGACGAAGCCGAGCGGCATGGTAGTGGACAGGTCCGTGCGGTTGATGTGGGCGATGCTGAAGTCCGCAATTTTTACGTCCAGATTGCGCGTTAGCAGGAGATTGGACGGCTTGATGTCGCGATGAATCACGCCCTGCCGATGCGCATAGTCCAGCGCCTTGGCGCAGCGGAACAGAATCTCCGCTACCTGATTGAGCGGCAGCAGGTTGTCCGCCCGACAGTAGCTTTTCAGGGTGTCGGCGCCTTCGATCAGCTCCATCACGATGTAGCATTTTTCGCGGTCGACGCCGGCGTCGAAAATATCGAGGATGTTGCGATGCCGCAGCATGCCTGCGGTATGCGCCTCGTTGAAAAACATCTTCCGGAAGCGCTCGCCGGAGTCGGGCTGGCGCAGCGCGTCCGCGATTGCCACCTTCACCGCCACCAGCCGCCCGATGTAGGGGTCGAAGGCTTCATAGACCACGCCCATACTGCCGCGGCCGACTTCGCGGCGCAGTTCGTATTTGCCCATTTTCTGGGGCGTCTCGGGATGATTCATAAAGGCCGGTGCGCCGTGCTCTAAATGCTTGGAAGCAAGCGAGGTGGAGTCTAGCAGGCTCGCGGCGCGCTGCCCTTACGCAGTCACCCGGCAGGCCGTCTGCTCTGGCTATAATCCGCCTCATGCAAGCCTCGCCCAAAGCCTCGTCCACCACCGCCCTGCTCGTCCTTGTCGGCTTCGTCGCCGTCAGCGCGGGTCTCATCTTCGCCGCCACCCGAGGCAGCAAAGCACCCGACATCCCGGGCCTGCTCTGGCCCGACCCGCCGGTGCTGGCCAACTTCAGCCTGCAGGGCAGCGCGGGCAAGCCCATCGACCAGCACAGCCTGGAAGGCCGCTGGACGCTGTTGTTCTTCGGCTTCACCAACTGCCCCGACGTCTGCCCGACGACGCTGGCCGTGCTCAAGCAAACCGTGGCCCGGCTGGCCGACTACCCGCCGTTCCGTGAGCAGGGGCAGGTGCTGTTCATTTCGCTCGACCCCGCGCGCGACACGCCGGCACAGCTTGCCCAGTACGTGCAGCATTTCGACACCCGCTTTCTGGCCGCCACCGGCGACGACGCCGCGCTCGATGCGGTGACCGTCCCGCTGGGCGTGATCCGGGCCAAGATCGAGGACGGCAGCGGCGGCTATTCGATCGACCACACCGCGTCCATTTTCCTCATCGACCCCAAACTGCGGGTGATCGGCAAGTTTGGTCTGCCGCACAGCGCCGCCATGCTGGACGAAGGCTTCCGCGCCATCACCGGCTTCCGGGGTGCCCAATGAGCCGCCTGCTCGCCCTGCTGGCCTTGCTGTTGCCGATGACCCCGGCACTCGCCTGCCCCGGACTGGTGATCGGCGAGGCCTGGATCCGCGAGCCCCCGCCCGGCGCGCGCGGCACCGCCGCCTATTTCACGCTGCGTAACGAGGGCTCGACCCCCTTGGTGCTGGACGGCTGGAGCAGCCCCGCTTTTGCCCACGTCATGCTGCACGAAACCGTGATCACGGGAGACCGGGCCGAGATGCGCCACCGCGGTCAGCTCAGCCTGGCCGCCGGCGGCCGTGAGGCGCTGACGCCCGGCGGGCTGCATCTGATGTTGATGCAAGCCACCGGCCTGACCGCGGCTGGCGCTACCGTCACCCTCCAATTCACCTGTAACGGTCAGGCCGCGCAATTGAGCGCGCCGGTGCTTCAGGAGGCGCCGTCCTCGCGATGAATCTGGTCGATCAACTGCTGGTCATGCCCCAGCATCTGCTGCCGCAGCGCGGCTTGTCCCTGCTGGTACGCTGGCTGACCCGCCAGACCGTGCCCGGTCTGACACCGGCGGCCATCCGCGCCTTTTGCCGGCTCTACGACGTCAATCTGGGCGAGGCGGAACGCCCTGACCCGGCCAGCTATGCCTGCTTCAACGATTTCTTCACCCGCGCGCTGCGCGCGGGCGCGCGGCCGCTCGAAGCCGGCGCCGTGCTCAGCCCGGCCGACGGCAAGATCAGCCAGCTCGGACGCATCACCGCGTGCGAGTTGCTGCAGGCCAAGGGCCGGCACTTTTCGCTGGAAGCCCTGCTGGCGGGCGACGAACTGCTGGCGCGCCGGCTGGAAGGCGGCCATTACGCGGTGGTCTACCTCTCCCCGCGCGACTATCACCGGGTCCACGCCGCGCTCGACTGCACGACCAGCCAGGTGTGCTTCGTTCCCGGCCAGCGCTATTCCGTAAACGACCGCACGGCCCGGACGGTAGACGGGCTCTACGCCCGCAATGAGCGGGTCATTCTGTCCGGCGACTCGGCCTTTGGTGCCTGTGCGCTGGTGATGGTCGGCGCGATGATGGTCAGCTCAATGTCGCTGGTGAACTTCGATCTGGCGGCGCTGGAAGCTGGCGCGCGCAGCCCGCAGTTGCGCACGCTGCCCGCGCCGCTCAAGCACGCACAGGGCGGCGAAGTCGGTCGATTCAATATGGGATCAACGGTGGTGCTGCTGTTGCCGCCGGGTGCGCCCGGCTGGGACCCGGCCCTGGAGGCCGGTGCACCGGTGCGCATGGGGCAGCGCTTAAGCCAGCGCTAGGCGGAGACGCACGGAGCGCGGATTACGGCGGCCCGCCAAGGCCTTGGGAGCAGATCCCCAAGGCCAGATGAAGCGGCGCTACTGCCAGGGCGGATAGGACAGCGTCGCTGCCACACACAGCGACATCAGCACGCCCGGCGCCAGCCCCAGCCCCAGTACCAGCAACCCGTTCATGCTCAGCACCAGTTTGAGGTCGGTGCCCGCCTCAGGCACGGCGTTGGTCACCGGCTCGTCGAAGTACATGATCTTGATGGCCCGCAGGTAGTAGAACGCGCCGACCAGCGAGAACATCACCGCCAGCGCGGCCAGCCACACATAGCCCGCCGCCACGACTTCCTTCAGCACAAACCACTTGGCCCAGAAGCCCGCGAACGGCGGCACGCCGGCCATCGAAAAGAGCAGGATCAGCATGATGAAGCCAAACCACGGGCTGCGCCGGGCGAGGCCTGCGAAATCGGTCAGCTGGTCAGCTTCGTTATCGCGGTTGGCCAGCAGGATGATGGCGCCGAAAGCGCCCATGCTCATCAGCGCGTAGATCGACACGTAGAACATCGAGGCCGCGTAGCCGGAGGCTTTCGCCGTCAGCAGCCCCAGCAGCATGTAGCCCATGTGCGCAATCGTGGAGTAGGCCAGCATGCGCTTGAAGTTGGTCTGCGCGATGGCCAGCAGGTTGCCAATACCCATCGACAACACCGACAGCATGATCAGCATCTGGTGCCATTCTTCGGCCAGCCCGCCGAGACCGTCGACCAGCAGCCGCAGGGTCATGGCAAACGCCGCCAGCTTGGGCGCCGTACCAATGAACTGCGTTACCGGGGTCGCCGCGCCCTGATAGACGTCGGGCACCCACATGTGGAACGGCACCACGCCCAGCTTGAACGAGATGCCGACCAGCAGGAACACGAGGCCAAAGACCAGCAGCACCCGCTTCTCGCCGGCCACGCTGACCTTGATCAGCAGGTCCGATAAATCGAGTGTGCCCGTCACGCCGTAAAGCATCGACATGCCATACAGCAACATGCCGGAAGCCAGCGCACCCAGCACGAAATACTTCATCGCCGCTTCGGAGGACTGCACGGAGTCGCGCTGCAGGGCGACCAGCGCGTAGAGCGACAGCGACAGCAATTCCAGGCCCAGATAGAGCATCAGCAGGCTGTTGCTGGACACCAGCATCATCATGCCGAGCGTGGCAAACATCACCAGCGGGTAGTGCTCGCCCTGCGGCGTGCCGCGCTTGCGGAAGTATTCCCGCGCGTAGAAGAGCGATACCAGCACCAGCACCAGAATAAAGGCCTTCAAGACCGCGCCCACCACATCCAGCCGGTAGGTGCCGGCGAATATGATTTTCACGGTGTCAGGCACGGCCTGCGAGAGTTGGGCCAACACCACCAGACCGCCCAGCATGGCGCACCAGAAGGTGGCCGCCGGGTTGCGCTTGCCGATGAAGGCATCGACCAGCAAGGTGCCACAGGCGAACGCCAGCAGGGTGGCCTCTGGAAGAACTAGGGCGATGTCATTCATAAGCGGCGACACTGATCTTGGATTGGGCAACCTGCTCCACGAGGTGTTGAACACTCGCGTGCATCATGTCGAGCAAGGGCGCGGGCCAGATGCCGAAGACCAGCACCAGCACCGCCAGGGCCGTCAGGATGGCGGCTTCACGCCCGTTGATATCGGTCAGCGCGGCCACCTTGGGGCTACGGATTTCGCCGAACACCACCCGCTTGAACATCCACAGCGTGTAGGCGGCGCCCAGAATCAGCGTGCTGGCCGCCGCAAAGGCGTACCAGAAGTTGGCCTTGAACACGCTCAGGATGACGATGAATTCACCGACGAAGCCGGAGGTTGCCGGCAGGCCGGCGTTGGCCATCGAGAACAGCAGCATGAAGGCGGCGAACTTCGGCATCACGTTGGCCACACCGCCGTAGTCGTTGATTTGCCGGCTGTGCAGGCGGTCGTACATCACGCCCACGCAGATGAACATGGCGCCGGAGATAAAGCCGTGGGAAATCATCTGCACCATGGCGCCTTCAATGCCCATGGCCGCGTCGTTCCAGTTGCTGGTGCCGGCGTAGATATCGAACATCGCAAACAGACCCAGCGTCACAAAGCCCATATGGGAAATAGACGAGTAGGCGATGAGCTTCTTCATGTCCTGCTGCACCAGCGCCACGAAGCCGATGTACACCACCGCAATCAGCGACAGCGCGATCATGAAGGAATCGAGCGAGGCCGAGGCGTCCGGCGTAATCGGCAGGCTGAAGCGGATGAAGCCGTAGCCGCCCATCTTCAGCATGATGGCCGCCAGCACCACGGAGCCGCCGGTGGGTGCTTCCACGTGGGCGTCCGGCAACCAGGTGTGTACCGGCCACATCGGCACCTTCACGGCAAAGGCCAGGAAGAAGGCAATGAAAATCCAGAACTGCTCGCGGGCCGTCAGCGCGGTGGCCTGCAGGTCGGCCAGGTTGAAGCTGTGGGCGTGCGCGTACAGGTAGAGCAGCGCGACCAGCATCAGCACCGACCCAAGGAAGGTATAGAGGAAGAACTTGATGGTCGCGTACACCCGGCGCGGGCCACCCCAGATGCCGATGATGAGGAACATCGGAATCAGCATCGCTTCCCAGAACACGTAGAACAGCAGCGCGTCCAGCGCCGAGAACACGCCAACCATGAGCCCTTCGAGGATCAGGAAGGCGCCCATGTACTGGTTGACCCGCTGCTCGATGACCTCCCAGCCCGCCGCAATGACGATGATCGAGGTGAAGGTCGTCAGCAGAATCAGCGGCAAGGCGATGCCGTCGATGCCAATGTGATAGTTGATGCGGAAGGCTTCAATCCACGGATGCAGTTCCACGAACTGCATGGCCGCCGTGGTGGCGTCGAAGTCGCGATACAGCAACAGCGACAGGGCGAAGGTCACGAGCGAGATGAGCAAGGCATCCACCCGGACCCCGCGCTCACGGCGACCGCTACCGGCGAAGATCACCCACAGCCCACCGATGATCGGAAGCCAGATGACCAGACTTAACAGAGGAAGATCGAGTTGCATGCTGTTGCTCGCTGCTACGCTTGCGCCCCGCCTTAGGCGAGCACCTTGTGGACGAACACGGCCAGCAGCGCCAGCAGGCCGACAATCATGGCGAAGGCATAGTGGTAGAGGAAGCCGGACTGTACGCCCCGCACCACCTGCGCCCACCAACCGACCAGCCGCGCCGAGCCGTTGACCAGAAGCCCGTCAATCAGGCCCACGTCACCCACCCGCCACAGCACGCCGCCAGTGCCTCGGGCACCGCCGGCGAAGAACCATTCGTTGAATTTGTCGAAGCCATACTTGGCGTCGAGCACGCGCTTGAGCGGCGCCAGCGCGTCGGCCACCTTGCCCGGAATGGAGGGCACTTTGAGGTAGCAGACCCAGGCCGTCGCCACGCCGGCCATCGCCAGGAAGAACGGCAGCTGCGTCATGCCGTGGATGATGAAAGGCACCACCCCGTGGAACCCCTCGCGGTGCTCGGCCAGCAGTTCGGCGTGCGCAGGGTTGAGGAAAATGCTCGCGCCGAAATAGTCGCCGAACAGCATGGGGCCAATGCCGATCGCCCCGGCCACCAGCGAGGGTATCGCCAGCGCCACCAGCGGCACCCAGACCACGGCCGGTGATTCGTGCAGATGCTCCTGCGTGTGGTGGTCCATGCGCTCCTTGCCGTGGAACACCATGAACACCAGCCGGAATGAATACAGCGCGGTAATGAACACGCCGGACAAACAGGCGGCGTAGGCGATGCCGGCACCGGGCGTGCTGGACGCATGCACGGCTTCGATGATGGCGTCTTTCGAGAAGAAGCCGGCGGTACCCGGGAAGCCGATTAGCGCCAGCGAGCCGATGAGGCAGGTCAGCCAGGTAATCGGCATGTGCTTGCGCAGGCCGCCCATGTGACGCATGTCCTGCTCGTGGTGCATGCCGATGATGACCGAGCCGGCGGCGAGGAACAGCAGCGCCTTGAAGAAGGCGTGGGTCATCAGATGGAAGATGGCCGCCGAGTACGCAGAAGCGCCCAGCGCCACGGTCATATAGCCCAGCTGCGAGAGCGTGGAGTACGCGACGACGCGCTTGATGTCGTTCTGCACCAGACCCAGCAGGCCCATGAAGAACGCGGTGGTGGCGCCAATCAGCAGCACCGCCGACAGCGCCTGCTCCGACAGCTCAAACAGCGGCGACATGCGGGCGACCATGAAGATACCGGCGGTCACCATCGTGGCGGCGTGGATCAGGGCGGAGATGGGCGTGGGGCCTTCCATCGAATCCGGCAGCCACACGTGCAGCGGCACCTGCGCCGATTTACCCATCGCGCCCACAAACAGCAGCAGGCAGGTCACGGTCATCAGCGACAGCGGGTGACCTTCAATCAGGGTGATGCTCGCCTCGGCCAGCGACGGCGCCTTGGCGAAGACTTCCGCGTAGTCCAGCGAGCCGAAGTACATCAGCACCGCCGCGATACCCAGCAGGAAGCCAAAGTCGCCCACGCGGTTGACCAGGAAGGCCTTCAGGTTGGCGTAAATCGCGGTATCGCGCTTGAACCAGAAGCCGATGAGCAGATAGGACACCACGCCCACCGCTTCCCAGCCAAAGAAGAGCTGCAGGAAGTTGTTGGACATCACCAGCATCAGCATGCTGAAGGTGAAGAGCGAGATGTAGGAGAAGAAGCGCTGATAGCCCGGGTCGTCGTGCATGTAGCCAATGGTGTAGATGTGCACCATCCACGAGACGAAGGTCACCACCACCATCATGGTGACGGTCAGCGGGTCGATCAGGAATCCGATGTAGAAGTTGACCCCACCGGTGGCGAGCCATTGGTAGAGGTTGACGTTGAGCGGCGCTTCGCCGCCCAGCACGATGCGCTGGAAGACCACGCAGGACAGGACGAAGGACACCCCGACCCCGAGGATAGTCGCCAGATGAGCGCCGGTGCGGCCCACGGCGCGCCCGAACAGGCCTGCAATGATGGCGCCCAGCAGCGGGGCCAGCACGATGTAAAGACAGAGCTCTTTCACGCTTTGCTACTCGTTTCTTTCTGGCTGAGGCCCCGGCCTAGCCGCGCATGGTGCCGATGTCTTCGACGTTGATGGAAGCCCGATTACGGAACAGCACCACCAGAATCGCCAGACCAATGGCCGACTCCGCTGCCGCCACCGTCAGGATGAAGAACACGAACACCTGCCCGGCCACGTCCTGATTGAAATGGGAAAAGGCGATGAAGTTGAGGTTCACCGCCAGCAGCATCAGTTCGATGCACATCAGCAGCACGATGACGTTCTTGCGGTTGATGAAGATGCCGGCGACGCTGAGGCAGAACAGCGCCGCGCCCACGATGAGGTAGTGCGCGAGGGAGATCATGTGTTTTTCTCCGCGTCCATCTTGACGATCCGCAGGCGGTCGTTGCGCTGGACCTGCACCTGACGTTCGGGCTTGGGCGCCTTGGTCTGGCGGGTATGCCGCAGGGTCAGCGCGATGGCCGCAATGATGGCAACCAGCAGCACCACGGCGGCGGCTTCAAACGGCAGCAGATACTGCGAGAAGAGCGCCCGACCCAGCGCCTGCGTGTTGTTGTAGTCCGGATCGGCCGGCGGCGGCGCGGCCACGAACTCAAGCCCGAAATGCCGCGGCCCGACCACCAGCGTGATCGACACCATCATCAACACCGCGAATACCACGGCGACCGGCACATAGCGGGCAAAACCTTCACGCAGCACGGCGATGTTGATGTCTAGCATCATCACCACGAAGAGGAACAGCACCATCACCGCGCCGACGTAGACCAGCACCAGGGTGATGGCCAGAAACTCGGCTTCCAGCATCATCCAGAGGCCCGCGCTGCCAAAGAACGCCACCACCAGCGACAGCGCGGCGTACACCGGGTTGCGCACGGTGATGACCATGGCGCCGGCCGCTATGACCAGCGCAGAAAAGGCGTAGAAGAGAATCTGCTGGAGCATCAGGGTTTACCGTTTCAGGATGGCTGCGCCATCGGAGAGGGCGAGGCAGGCGCTCATCGGAACTTGGCCTCGGCCGCGCGATCGGCGGCAATCTGGGCTTCCATGCGGTCGCCATGGGCCAGCAGTTTGGCTTTGGTCATCAGGAGGTCGCCGCGCTGCTCGCCGTGGTATTCGAAATGCCGGGTCTCGACGATGGAATCCACCGGGCAGGACTCTTCACAGAAGCCGCAGAAAATGCACTTGGTGAGGTCGATGTCGTAGCGCGTGGTCCGCCGCGTGCCGTCATCGCGCGGCGCGGACTCGATGGTGATCGCCAGCGCCGGACACACCGCCTCGCAGAGCTTGCAGGCAATGCAGCGCTCTTCGCCGTTGGCGTAGCGACGCAGCGCGTGCAGACCGCGGAAGCGCGACGACTGCGGCGTTTTCTCTTCCGGGTACTGGATGGTGATCTTGCGGTCGAACATGCGGCGGCCGGTGAGTTGCAGGCCACGGGCCAGTTCCACCAGCGTGAGGCTTTTGAAGTAGCTGACGACGGCGTTCATGAGTAACTCCGGGCGATCACTTGCCGGCAAACCAGGGCGGCAGCTGCCACACCACGGCCGCACCGACCAACACAATCCAGACGATGGTGATGGGGAGGAAGACTTTCCAGCCCAGACGCATGATCTGGTCATAGCGGTAACGCGGGAAGGTCGCGCGGAACCACAGGAAGCAGAACAGGAAGAAGGCGGTCTTGAAGATGAACCAGTGAATACCGGGGCCCAGCAGGCTGCCGATCACCGGAATCTCGGCCAGCGCCGCCGGCAGGGGCGAGAGCCAGCCGCCAAAGAACATCACCGCGGTCAGCGCCGAGATGAGGATCATGTTGGCGTACTCGGCGAGGAAGAACACCGCGAAGGCCATGCCCGCGTATTCCACGTGAAAGCCGGCGACGATTTCGGATTCGCCTTCGCTGACGTCGAAAGGCGCGCGGTTGGTTTCCGCCACGCCAGAAATGAAATAGATGAGGAACAGCGGGAACAGCGGCAGCCAGTACCAGTGCAGCAGCCCGCCCTCTTGCGCCTTCACGATTTCACCGAGGTTGAGGCTGCCGGCGGCGGTCAGCACCCCGACCAGCGCGAAGCCCATGGCGATTTCGTAGGACACAATCTGCGCCGCCGAGCGCATCGCGCCCAGAAAGGCGTACTTCGAGTTGCTGGCCCAGCCCGCAATGATGATGCCGTACACGCCCAGCGAGGTGAGCGCGAGGATGTACAACAGGCCCGCGTTGATGTTGGCCAGCGTCATTTCGGCGCCGAAAGGCACCACCGCCCAGGCGGCAAGCGCCGGGCCCAGCGCCACCACCGGCGCGATCAGGAAGAGGAAGGTATTGGCGCCGTTCGGCACCACGATTTCCTTCGACATCAGCTTCAACGCGTCGGCAATCGGCTGACCCCAGCCGCGCAGGAAATCGATTCCCAGCAGGCTGACGCGGTTCGGGCCAAGCCGCACCTGCATATAGCCAATGACCTTACGCTCGGCGAGCGTGAGGTAGGCCACGCAGCCCATCAGCGGCAGCACGATGATGACAATCTTCAGCAGGATGATGAGCACCGTCACCAGCGGCGCCGGCAGGAAGGCCAACTGGCTTGTGAGGAACTCGGTCATGCCGTCACCCCGCTGGTGGCCGCGCTAACGCCAAGGCGCGTGGCGGCGGGCAGTTGCTGCGCGAGACGCGAGGTGGCCTTCACCCAGACCACGCCGGCCGGCACGCGTGCATCGGCCAGAATCTGCGAGGCCGCGCCCTGCCCGTCTGCGGTCAGGGTGACGCTGGCGCCGTCGCTAAGCCCGAGTTGCGCCAGTGTGGCAGGCGCCACGCGCACCCATTCGTCAGCCCGCTGCGGCATCTGCTGCAGGGCACCGGCGCGGCGGACCAGGCCATCCACGGCGTAGAGCGGCAGCGTCACCAGCAGTTCGAGACCGGCATCGGCAGCGGCGGCCGCGCTCAGCAGCGGGCGCCGCACCGGCGCCGCGACGCTGACATTACCGGCAAGCGCGGCAAGCTCGCGGGCGACTTCGTCGCAGAGCACGGCGTCGAAGCCATCAAGTCCAAGTTGTTCGCCGAGAACCCGGAGGATTTTCCAGGCCGGGCGGGCGTCGCCGGGCGGTTTCACCGCGGCGTTGAAATGCTGCCAGTGGCCCAGCGCGTTGACGAAGGTGCCTTCGTTTTCCGCGTGCTGCGCGATAGGCAGCAGGACGGTGGCGACGGCTTCCAGCGCCGGCGTGCTGAAGGCGCTCAGGGCCAGCACGAACTGGGCACTGGCCAGCGCCGCGTTGGCGGCGGCAGGCCGCGCCACGTCGGCCTCGGGCTCAAAGCCCAGCAGCAGGTAGGCGCCAAGTTTTTGCGTCCACTGGGCCTGTGCGTTCGCGCCGGTGGCATGCACCGCGCTGCCGCCGGGTCCACGGTGCGGCACGGCGCCGGCAAGCCAGGCCCCCGCGCTGTTCGCACCGGCGGTGATGAGGCCGGTGCGGCTGTTGGTGGCAGCCGCAATCGCATCCACCAGGGCCAGCAGCGCGCCGCGCGCCGGATGGCGGTCGATTTCGCCGCCGACCACGATCAGGGCATTGGTCGCGCCGGCGAGAGCTGCGGCCATGGCGCTGTGGGTGGCGTCCGGCGCATCGCCGGCGACATCGCTATTCCCGGCCGCCCGGGCAATGGCCGCCAGCGCGCCGGCATACTCGCCGGGTCGCAGGCTGAGGCGTCCGGTGAGATCGAAATTGTAATCCTCGGCCAGCGTGTCCAGCACAAACACTTTCGCGCCACGCAGCGCGGCCTGCCGGATGCGGTGATGAATCAGCGGCTGGTCGTGGCGCGGATAGCCGCCCACCACCAGCACGACATCCGCGGCGGCGAGTTCGGCCAACGAGAACCCGAGGCCCGGCGCGGCCGGTTCGGCGGCGTCGCTGCTGAAGTCCTGCTGGCGCAGCCGATGGTCGATGTGCGCGCTGCCAAGGCCACGCACCAGGCGCTGCAGAAGGAAGAATTCTTCATTGGTGCTGGACGGGGACGCCAGCGCGCCCAGGCTTTCGCCGTGCAGCGCAAGGCCGTCGCGGGCCGCTTTGAAGGCGGTGTCCCAGTCGCAGTCCTGCCACACGCCGTTCACTTTCACGCGCGGCGACAGCAGGCGTTGCTCGTGGCGCAACGCCTGATAGCTGAAACGGTCGCGGTCGGCGATCCAGGTTTCGTTGACGTCTTCGTTTTCCGCCGGCACCACGCGCTTCACCACCTGACCCTTGAGGTGGGCGTTCAGGTTGGAGCCGAGGCAGTCGTGCGGGGCGATCACCGGCCGCGCCTGCAGTTCCCAGGCCCGGGCGGAATAGCGATACGGTTTGGAGGTCAGCGCGCCGACCGGGCACAGGTCGATGACGTTGCCGGACAGCTCGGAGCTCATGGCGTGCTCGACATAGGTGCCGATTTCCATGTGCTCGCCGCGGCCGGTGGCGCCCAGTTCGCGCAGGCCGGCCACTTCTTCACCGAAGCGCACGCAGCGCGTGCAGTGGATGCAGCGGGTCATGTCGGTCTGCACCAGCGGGCCGATGTTCTTGTCGCGCACCACGCGCTTGCGTTCCACGTACTGCGACACGTCGCTGCCGTAGCCGAGCGCCAGATCCTGCAGTTCGCATTCACCGCCCTGGTCGCAGATCGGGCAGTCCAGCGGGTGGTTGATCAGCAGAAACTCCATCGTGGCCTTTTGGCCCGACACGGCTTTGTCTGACTTGGTAAACACTTTCATACCGTCCATCACCGGCGTGGCGCAGGCCGGCGCGGGTTTGGGCGCGCGTTCTACTTCCACCAGGCACATGCGGCAGTTGGCTGCGACGCTGAGCTTCGGGTGGTAGCAGAAACGCGGGATGTAGATGCCGGCGGCGTCGGTCACCTCGATCAGCATCTGACCCTTGCGGGCAGTCAGCGGCCGGCCGTCGACTTCAATGTTTACCGTATCTTCACTCATGCCGGATGTGCTCTCAGGCGGCTGACGGGCGCTTGGCAAACATGCTGCACCCGTGCTCGATGTAGTGTTCGAATTCTTCGCGGAACTGCTTCACGAAGCTGCGCACCGGCATGGCCGCGGCGTCGCCCAGCGCGCAGATCGTGCGGCCTTCCATCTTGGAGGCGACGTTGTCGAGTCGCGCCAGATCTTCCATCTTGCCCTGCCCGTCGACGATGCGGGTCAGCATGCGATAGAGCCAGCCCGTGCCTTCGCGACAGGGCGTGCACTGACCGCAGGATTCGGAGTAGTAGAAGCGCGAGATGCGCTTCAAGGCCAGCACCATGTCGGCGGTGTCGTCCATCACGATGACCGCGCCCGAGCCCAGCATGGAGCCGGCCTTGCTGATGGAGTCGTAGTCCATGTCCAGCCCCATCATGACTTCGCCCTTCAGCACTGGCACCGAGGAACCGCCGGGAATGACCGCCTTCAGCGGTCGGCCGTCGCGCATGCCACCGGCCAGTTCCAGCAGCTTGCTGAACGGCGTGCCGAGCGGAATCTCGAAGTTGCCCGGCCGCGCGACGTGCCCGCTGACCGAGAAAATCTTGGTGCCGAAGTTGTTGGGCTTGCCGAGGCTGGTGAACCACTCTGTACCGTTGCGCAGGATGGTCGGCACCGAAGCGAGGGACTCGGTGTTGTTGATGGTGGTCGGCTGGCCGTACAGACCGAAGCTGGCCGGGAACGGCGGCTTGAAGCGCGGCTGGCCTTTTTTGCCTTCCAGCGATTCCAGCAGCGCGGTTTCTTCGCCGCAAATGTAGGCGCCGGCGCCGAGGTGGTCGTAGAGCTCGTAGTCCACACCCGAACCCAGAATGTTCTTGCCGAGATAGCCGGCGTCGTAGGCCGCTTTCAGCGCATCGACGAAGCGGGTATAGGGCTCGTCCATGAACTCGCCGCGCATGTAGTTGTAGCCGGCGGTGGCGCCAATCGCGTAGCCGGCAATCGCCATGCCTTCAACCAGCGCGTGCGGGTTAAAGCGCAGGATGTCGCGGTCCTTGCAGGTGCCCGGCTCGGACTCGTCCGAGTTGCACACCACATATTTCTGCACGCCCGGCGTCTTCGGCATGAAGCTCCACTTCACACCGGTCGGGAAGCCCGCGCCGCCACGGCCGCGCAGGCCCGCCGCCTTGACCTGTTCGATAATGTCGGCCGGCGGGATTTTCTCGCGCAGGATGCGTTCCCACACGGTGTAGCCGCCCAGGCTGCGATAGGTTTCCATCGACCACGGCCGATCGTGGCCACGGGTCGCATAACAAGTGAGGTTCAGCGGGATGTCGCTCATTTCAGTGCATCCAGAATCTCGTCGATTTTGGCCGTCGTGAGATTCTCGTAGTAGACGTGGTCGACCATCATCATCGGCGCGCCACAGCAGGCGGCGAGGCATTCTTCTTCGGGCTTGAGATAGATGCGGCCGTCCGGCGTGGTCTCGCCGGTGCAGGTGCCGAGCTTGCGTTCGATGTAGGACACCACTTCGTCGCTGCCGCGGAGCATGCAGGAGATATTGGTACAGACCGACACGCTGTGGCGGCCAACCGGCTTCGTCTCGTACATCGAGTAGAAGCTGGCCACTTCATAGACCGCGATTTTCGGCAGGCCGAGGTAGTCGGCCACGGCGTCCATCAACGGCGTGGTGAGAAAGCCGTTGTTTTCGTGTTGCGCCTCGCGCAGTGCGGCCAACAGGGCCGACTGCTTGCGCTCCGGCGGATATTTGGCCACCCACTCGTCGATGACGTGGCGTGCATGGTCTGACAGTAAGGAAGGCTGGTCGCTGTTCATCACGCTGCGTCTTGAAAATTAGCGGTCGATTTCGCCAAACACGATGTCCATCGTGCCGATAATGGCCACCACGTCGGCCAGCATGTGGCCGGTGGCCAGTTCGTTCATCGCGGCCAGATGGGCAAAGCCCGGCGCACGCGCCTTCAGGCGATAGGGCTTGTTGGCACCGTCGGACACCAGGTACACGCCAAACTCGCCCTTCGGGTGTTCGACGGCGGCGTAAGCCTCGCCCGCCGGCACGCAATAGCCCTCGGTAAAGAGCTTGAAGTGGTGGATCAGCGACTCCATGTCGCCTTTCATCTCGCCCCGGCTGGGCGGCGTCAGTTTGTGGTCGTTGATGATCACCGGGCCGGGGTTCGCCTTCAGCCACTGCACGCACTGGCTGATGATGCGGGCCGACTGGCGCATTTCTTCCACCCGCACCAGATAGCGGTCGTAGCAGTCGCCGTTCACGCCTACGGGGATGTCGAAGTCGAGATCCGCATAAACCTCATAGGGCTGCTTCTTGCGCAAATCCCAGGCGATGCCCGAGCCGCGCAGCATGGGCCCGGTGAAGCCCAGCGCCTGCGCACGTTCCGGCGTCACGATGCCGATGTCGACCGTGCGCTGTTTCCAGATGCGGTTGTCGGTAAGCAGGGTTTCATATTCATCGACGCAGGCCGGGAAGCGCTTGGCGAAGTCTTCAATGAAGTCGAGCATGCTGCCCTGACGGTTAGCGTTCAGCTCGCGGCATTCTTTTTCGCTGCGCCACTTCGAGGCTTCGTACTGCGGCATGCGATCCGGCAGGTCGCGATACACCCCGCCCGGGCGGTAATAGGTCGCGTGCATGCGCGTGCCGGAGACCGCCTCGTAGCAGTCCATCAGGTCTTCGCGCTCGCGGAAGCAGTACAGGAAGATGGTCATCGCCCCGATGTCCAGACCGTGCGCGCCCAGCCACATGAGGTGGTTAAGGACGCGGGTGATCTCATCGAACATCACGCGGATGTACTGCGCGCGCACCGGCGGGGTAATGCCCAGCAGGCGTTCAATCGCCATCACATAGGCATGTTCGTTACACATCATGGACACGTAGTCCAGACGGTCCATGTAGCCAATGCTCTGGTTGAAGGGTTTGGATTCGGCCAGTTTTTCGGTGCCGCGATGGAGCAGCCCGATGTGCGGGTCGGCGCGTTCGATGACCTCGCCGTCCATTTCCAGCACCAGGCGCAGCACGCCGTGCGCGGCAGGATGCTGCGGGCCAAAGTTGAGCGTCATATTGCGAATTTCAGGCATACCGGCGCGCTCTTAGTGACCCTTGATGACGTCGTTGCGGATAACCCGCGGCACCAGCGTGCGGTTCTCGATCGAGACCGGCTGATAGACCACGCGCTGCTTCTCGGCGTCGTAGCGCACTTCCACATAGCCTTCCAGCGGGAAGTCCTTGCGGAATGGATGGCCGATGAAGCCGTAGTCGGTGAGCAGGCGGCGCAGATCCGGATGCCCTTCGAACAGAATGCCGAACAGGTCGAAGGCCTCGCGTTCGTACCAATCAGCCGAGGGCCAGAGTTCGCTGACGGTGGGCAGGCGCGGCGGGTCGTTCGGCAGGAACACTTTCAGCCGCAGGCGCAGGTTGTTCTGCACCGACAGCAGGTGATAGACCACCGCAAAACGCGCGGGAAACGCGCCGTTTTCGGCGTCTTCCACGCCCTTGCTGACGCCGCGACTGAAGCCGCCTGCGGTCGCCTGATGGGTGGTCCAGTCGGCCTTGCCGTAGGTCTGGTAGTCCACCCCGGAAACGTCCAGCAGCAGCTTGAAAGAAAAGGCGGGCTCGTCGCGCAGGGCGGCGGCCACGGCGAGCAGGTCGGCGGACGCCAGCACGGCGGTGACGTCGCCACGGTCGTAAATCAGGTCCTGCAGGGTCTCGCCGAAGCGCTCACGGAGCAGGCCGCTCAAGGTCTCGGCTTTGGCTGGGGAAATCACGGTCGAATTATCCTGCCCGGCTGATGGTGTTGGTGCGCTTGATCTTGGCCTGTAGCTGCACGATGCCGTACAGCAGGGCCTCGGCGGTCGGCGGGCAACCCGGCACGTAGATGTCGACCGGCACGATGCGGTCGCAGCCGCGGGTGACCGCGTAGGAGTAGTGATAGTAGCCGCCGCCGTTGGCGCATGAGCCCATCGAAATGACCCATTTCGGCTCGGACATCTGGTCGTAGACCTTGCGCAGCGCCGGCGCCATCTTGTTGACCAGCGTGCCGGCCACAATCATCACGTCGGATTGGCGCGGGCTGGGCCGGAACACTATGCCGAAACGGTCGAGGTCGTAGCGCGAAGCGCCGGCATGCATCATTTCGACCGCGCAACAGGCAAGCCCGAAGGTCATCGGCCACAGGGAGCCGGTGCGGGCCCAGTTGACGACGTTATCGACGGTCGTGGTAACGAAACCGCGATCGGGTGCTTCGTTTATTCCCATTCCAGCGCCCCTTTTTTCCACTCGTAAATGAAGCCCACCACGAGTACGCCGAGGAAGACCATCATGGCCCAATAGCCAAAGGCGCCGATTTCGTCCAGCACCACTGCCCACGGGAAGAAGAAAGCGATTTCAAGGTCGAACAGGATGAAGAGGATGGCGACGAGGTAGTAGCGCACATCGAACTTCATGCGGGCGTCTTCGAAAGCTTCGAAGCCGCATTCGTAGGGCGTGGCGCGCGCAATGTGGGGCTTGTTGTAAACGCCCAGCAGTTTGCCGACTACAAAGCCGGCGCCCAGCGACACAATGCCGACCGCGCCACCAACGCCGAGAAAAATCAGAATGGGGAGGTATAGTTCAAGCAAGCTTGGTAGTCCGCTTTGGGGCCCTTGTGTGCAGGGCGTGATTGCTTTTCTCCAACCCGGAAGCCGCGCTCAAAAACGCGGTTTCCTCCCTGAGTATTCACCGCCAGAGACGGTCGGCGGTGACTCGCGCCGCGGTCTTATTGTTTATGGTGCCGACGGTGAGACTCGAACTCACACGGGTTGCCCCACCACCCCCTCAAGATGGCGTGTCTACCAATTCCACCACGTCGGCTTTGTCTTTACGCCCTCATGCTCGAAGGCGAATCAGACAACGATCGAATCATACGAGATGGTCGCGCGGCTCGCCAGATTTTTTATCGCCCGCGACCTCACCATTACGGTTTGGCTGGCGGGATCTGCGGCAGATCGGCCGGCTGCGGGGCGGCGGCCGGCGCGGTCAGCGCTTCCGTGGCCGCCGGCTTCGGCGCATCGGCTGCGGCGGGCGCACTGACTGCCGGCACTTTCGCCGCGATTTGATCCGCGAGGCTCACGGTTTTTTTCTGCTGGGCCGCGAGAAACGCGAGCAGCAGGCAGTTGGCAAAAAACACCACCGCCAGAACAGCCGTGGTACGCGACATGAAGGAGGCCGCGCCGCGCGCCCCGAACACGGTGCCCGAAGCGCCCGCGCCGAAAGCGGCACCAGTGTTCGCGCCCTTACCCTGCTGGAGCAGGATGAAAGTAATCAGGCCTATGGCCACCAGCACATGCAGGACTAGCAGGATCGTTTGCAACATCGAGAATCTCCGGACAGGAACGCTTCAGGCGGTCAGGCGCGCGCGCGCAGCAAGACCAATGGCAATAAATTCTTCGGCTTTCAGGGCGGCGCCGCCGATCAGCCCGCCGTCGATGTCGGGCATCGCAAACAGCGCCTGGGCATTGCTGGCTTTCACGCTGCCGCCGTAAAGCAGCCGCATTTGTGCGGCCAGCGTCGGGGCCCGCGCGGCCAGCCGCGCCCGAATGTAACGATGAACGTCCTGAGCCTGCTCGGGGCTTGCGGTTTCGCCCGTGCCGATTGCCCAGACCGGCTCATAGGCCACTACCAGCGCGGGCAACAGGGCCTCGGCATCGCTGGCGTTCAGCACCGCATCGAGCTGCGCACCGACCACCGTCTCGGTGTGGCCAGCCTGACGCTCCGCCAGCGTCTCGCCCACGCAGAGCACCGGCGTGAGGCCGCAGGCCACGGCCCGCCGAAGTTTCGCCAGCACGCGTTCGTTGCTGTCGCCAAACAGGGCGCGCCGTTCGGAATGGCCAACCAGCACCCAGCGCACGCCAAGTTCCAGCAGCATCTCGGCCGCCACTTCGCCGGTGTAGGCGCCGGGCTCGAATTCGCAGAGATTTTGCGCGCCCAGCGCCAGCGCGCTGCCACTGAGGGCTGCGGCCACCGCCGGCACATGCACGAAGGGCGGACACACCGCCATTTCCACCCCGGCCAGCTGCGGCAAGGCCGCCGCCACATCGCTCGCCAACGCGCGGGCCGAGGCCAGCGTGCCGTTCATTTTCCAGTTGCCGATGACGAGGGGCGTGCGCATGAGGTCGTGATTTCTGGCGAGGTCGGGCGGAAAGGGCGCGAGCTTAACGGGGCGCAGTGGCGCAAATCAATTTTCGGGACGCGGACGCCGCGGCCGCGCGGGCCGCTGGTCCGGTCCCCGGGGTCCACGCGGCGGGCGCTCGCCCCGCTCTGCGCCCGGACTGCGGCCGGCCGGTGCCGCCCGATACAGGCCGGCGCCCGCGGGTGCGGCGCGCTCGGTACGCTCGCGCGGTGCCACGCGCCCTTCACGAGGCGCGGAATCCCGCGTCGTGCCGCTGCCCGGCTTGCCGGGCCAGGCGCCGCGCGCAGCGGGCGCCGGACGCGAGGCTTGCCGCCGGGCCGGTGTGTCACCGCCCGGCCCTGCCGGCGCGGCCCGCCGGCGTCCTTCTGGCGCGTCCGCATCCCGCGGCGGCCGCCGGCTGTCGCCGCTTGCATTGCGCGGCGGACGTCGGGGATCGCCGGTCGCCTCACGCGGGGGGCGACGGGTGTCGCCCATCGCATCGCGCGGTCGAGCCGGGCCGCGCTCACGCGGCGCACGCGCTTCACCCGGCCGGCCGCGTCCTTCCTCAGCGCGAGGGCCAAACGGCCGCCCTGCCGACGCGTCATCGCGCCGACCTGCGGGTCGGGCGCCCGGCGCCGGACGCCGGGGCGGCCGGTCACCGCGCGGTTCCGCCCGCTCGAGCGCCGGCGCGTCTTCGTTACGACGGCGCCGCGGCCCGCGCAGCGCGCGCTGTTCGGGCGTGATGTAGTCGATACGCGCGGTGCGTTCGGCGGCTTTTTTCTTCACCCCGCCCTTGACCGGGCGGGCGGGCGTGGCGCGGCCGCGCCGGCTGATCGGCATCGTCGGGGTCGGCTGTGGCGCGGCGCCTGGCGGCGTCAGCCCTACGGATTCATACAGGCGGGTCAGGGGCTGGCCTTCAACCTCAAACCACGCGCCTGGGCGCACTTCCCGCTGCAGGCTGAGCGCGCCGTAGCTGATGCGCATCAGGCGGCTGACCGCCATGCCGTGGGCTTCCCACAGGCGGCGGACTTCGCGGTTGCGCCCGGTGTGCAGCGTGCAGTCGAACCAGCGGTTGGCGCCGTCACCGCCAGCGGCCGCAATGCGGTCGAAGCGCAGCACCTCGCCGTCTACGTCCACCCCGGCCAGCATGGCGGCCAAGGTCTCGGCTTCTGGTGTGCCCAGCACGCGCACCGCGTAGCGCCGCGGAATCTGGTAGCTGGGATGCGTCAGACGGTGGGCCAGTTCGCCGTCGTCGGTAAACAGCACCAGCCCGCTGGTGGTGAGATCGAGCCGCCCCACCATCACCCAGCGGCGGGCGGTGGCGGGCAGCAGGTCGAAAATGGTGGCGCGCCCTTCCGGATCGTGACGGGTGCAGACCACGTCGGCCGGCTTGTGAACGCCGATTACCCGGCCGCTGCCAGCGCTGGCCGCGCCGAGCTGACAGGGCTTGCCGTCGATCGACACGCTGTCGCTGACGTCGACCTTCATCCCGAGCACGGCGGGCTCGTCGTTCACCAGCACGCGGCCGGCTTCAATCAACGCTTCAATTTCACGGCGCGAGCCATAGCCGGCAGCCGCCAGCACTTTTTGCAGGCGAATTTCGGTCTCATCGGAAGGCAGCATGGCGGTCAGAGGGAATCTCCTGGGGCAGCGGGCGGACGGGTATCGTCGGTGGCCGCGGCGGTATCGGTCGGGTCGGTGGGGTCAGCGGCGTCGGTCGCTGCAGGCATGTCGCTCGCCTCGCTCGCTGCGGTGTCTTCGAGCACCGCGGTGCTTTCGGCCGCCGCGGACTCGGGCGTCGGCGCGTCGTCGGCCTCGCCGCGCGGTACCTCGGCTTCGGCCGCGGCGGCCTGGGCTTCGAAGTCGGCGAATAAATCCGGGCTCAGTTCGTCGATGTCGCGCAACTCCGCCAGCGTCGGCAGGTCGGCCAGCGAACTGAGGTTGAAGTAATCCAGAAACTCGCGGGTGGTGGCGTAAATCGCCGGGCGGCCGGGCACATCGCGATGGCCGACCACCTTGATCCACTCCCGCTCGTGCAGGGTTTTGATGATGCCGCTGCTCACCGCAACACCGCGGATGTCTTCAATTTCGGCGCGCGTAATGGGCTGGCGGTAGGCCATGATCGCCAGCGTTTCCAGCAGCGCGCGCGAGTAGCGCGGCTTGCGTTCTTCCCACAGCCGATTGACCCAGGGCGCGCACTCGGCGCGGGTCTGAAAACGCCAGCCGCCGGCCACTTCACGCAGTTCAACGCCGCGACCGTCGTAGTCGGCGACCAGTTCTTCCAGCCAGCCGCGCAGATCGTCCTTGCCGGGCGCGGCCTCGCCTTCGTCGGCAAACAGGCCACGGAGGCGCTCGAGGTTAAGCGGGCTTTCGGCCGCCATCAGCGCGGCTTCGAGGATCGTTTTGCGGGTGGGCTGGTCCATGGGCAAGGCTCAGGCAGCAAGTTTGAGATAGATGGGGGCGCGCTCGTCGTTCTGCACCAGTTCGATCAGCGCCTGACGCAGCAGCTCCAGCACCGCGAGCAGCGTCACCACCGCGCCGGCGCGGCCTTCTTCCGGCGAGAACATGGCGCTGAACGACACAAAGCTGTCGCCGCGCGCGCGCTCCAGCACGATGCCCATGCGCTCGCGCACAGACAGAGGCTCGCGCTGCACCTGATGGTCGGCGAACATCGCGGCCCGCTGCAGCACATCGCGAAAGGCTTTCAGCAGCGCATCCAGCGGCACCTCGGGCGGCGGCAGCTTCGAGTCGCGCTGGTCAAAGCTCACCACCACTTTCTGCAGCTCGCGCTCCAGCCGCGGCAGCAGGTCGATATCGACCGCCGCTTTCTTGTAGCGCTCGTATTCCTGCAGGCGCCGGACCAGCTCGGCTCTGGGGTCGGTTTCTTCCTGCGAGACGCCCGGCGGGCGCGGCAGCAGCATGCGCGACTTGATCTCTGCCAGCATCGCCGCCATCACCAGATATTCCGCGGCGAGCTCCAGCTTCATACCCTCCATCAGCTCGATGTAGGTCATGTACTGAGCGGTGATGTGGGCAATGGGAATATCCAGAATGTCGAGGTTCTGGCGCTTGATCAGATAAAGCAGCAGATCGAGCGGGCCCTCGAAGGCTTCCAGAAAGACTTCCAGCGCATCGGGCGGAATGTAGAGGTCTTTCGGCGGCTCGGTAATGGGCGTGCCCTGCACGATGGCGAAGGGCATTTCCGCCTGCTGGGGCACGATGCGATCGCCCGCCTCCGGGGCCTCGGCCACGGGCTGCTCGTTCATCGGTAGCTCAGGTTCATGGCGTCGCGAACCTCTTCCAGCGTCTCGCGGGCGGCCTTGCGGGCGGCTTCGCAGCCTTCGTCGATAATCGCGTGCACGCTGTCGGGGTCGGCCAGAAACTCTTCGCTGCGCTCGCGAATCGGCGCCTGCTCTTTCAGCACGGCCTCAATCACCGGCTGCTTGCAGTCCAGACAGCCAATGCCGGCGCTGCGGCAGCCTTCCTGCGCCCAGGTCTGCACCTCGGGCGAGGAGTAAATCTGGTGGTATTTCCACACCGGGCAGCGCGCCGGTTCGCCGGGGTCGGTACGCCGCACGCGGGCGGGATCGGTCGGCATGGTGCGGATTTTCTGACGCACGGCGTCCGGCGCTTCGCGCAGGCCAATGGTGTTGTTGTAGGACTTCGACATCTTGTCGCCGTCCAGCCCGGGCATTTTGGATTCTGGCGTCAGCAGCGCGCGGGGCTCGGGCAGGATGACTTTACCGCCGCCTTCCAGATAGCCCAGCAGGCGCTCGCGGTCGCTTAGCGAGATATTTTGCTGGCCTTCCAGCAGCGCCTGTCCGCGCTCCAGCGCTTCCAGCGCACCCTCTTCCTGATAGCGCTTGCGCAGTTCCTCGTAGAGCGAGGCGTTGCGCTTGCCCAGCTTCTTGATGGCCGCCAGGGCTTTTTCTTCAAAGCCTTTTTCGCGGCCGTAGAGGAAATTGAAGCGCCGGGCGACTTCGCGCGAGAGTTCGATATGCGCGACCTGATCTTCGCCCACCGGCACGTGCCCGGCCTTGTAGATGAGGATGTCGGCCGTCTGCAGCAGCGGATAGCCCAGAAAGCCGTAGGTGGAGAGGTCGCGCTCGCGGAGCTTTTCCTGCTGATCCTTGTAGGTGGGCACCCGTTCCAGCCAGGAAATGGGCGTGACCATCGACAGCAGCAGGTGCAGTTCGGCGTGTTCCGGTACCCGCGACTGCACGAAGATCGTCGCCGCGCCGGGGTTGATGCCGACCGACAGCCAGTCCACCACGATGTCGAAAGCGCTGGCTGCAATGCCGCCGGTGTCTTCGTAGCCGGTGGTCAGCGCATGCCAGTCGGCGACAAAGAAAAAGCAGTCGTATTCGTGCTGCAGCTGCAGCCAGTTCTTCAGCACCCCGTGGTAGTGACCGAGGTGCAGTTGGCCGGTGGGACGCATACCGGAAAGAACGCGCTTATTGGCGGCGAGACTCATGTGGCGGGCTTGCTCTGTTCGGTTGGAAAAAAAGAATTGGCGCCTGACTCAGGTCACCAGCAGCATCACAAGGCGCTCGATCCAGACCAGCACCGGGTGGAGCACCTTGCCGAGCGCCCCGCTGATGACCAGCAGCAGCATCAGCACCAGCCCGAAGCGCTCGTAGCGGTTATAGGTCCACGCCATCCGCGGGGGGAGCAGGGCCGTAACGATGCGACTGCCGTCCAGCGGCGGGATGGGGATCAGATTGAGCGTCATGATTGTTGCATTGAAGACTACGCCCGTCCAACCCATCTCCCAGGGCACGGAGCGCGGCGCGGACACCGCGATTAGCAGCGTCCAGGCCAGCAGCATCAGCAGATTGGAGGCCGGCCCGGCCGCCGCCACCAGCGCGATATCGCGCGGCAGCTGGCGCAGGTTGCGCCAGTTGACGGGTACCGGCTTGGCCCAGCCGAAGAGAAACGGCGAGCCCAGCAGCTTCAGCCCAATCGGCACCAGCAGCGTGCCGACGAGGTCGACATGCTTGAACGGATTAAGCGTAAGCCGGCCGCGTTCGGCGGCCGTGGGGTCGCCCAGCCGGTTGGCCACCCAGCCATGGGCCACCTCGTGCACGGTCACCGCCAGCACCGCCGGCACGGCCACAATCACTATGGTGAGTAAATCCATCGGGCGGCCTTAGTCCTCGGGGAAGATCCGCGACACATCGCCCCGGCCGCGGCGAATGAGCACCGGCTCCTCGCCGCTCAGGTCGATGACGGTGGTGGGCTCGGTGCCGCAGGCGCCAGCGTCGAGCATGAGGTCCACCTGCGCGCCGTAGCGGTCAAAGAGGTCGTCCGGGTCGCCCAGCGGCACGTCCAGACCGGGGTCGGTGAGGGTAGCGCTCATGATGGGCTCGCCCAGCTGGGCAATCAGGCCCTGCGGCACGGGATGGTCGGGAATGCGCAGCCCAATGGTGCGGCGCTTGGGGTCGAGAATCCGGCGCGGGATTTCTTTGGAGGCCTGCAGGATGAAGGTGAACGGCCCCGGCGTGAGCTGGCGCAACAGGCGGAAGGCCTGATTGTCGACCCGCGCGAGGCTGGCCAGCGAGGACAAATCGGCGCACATCAGCGTCAGGAAGTGCCGCGGCTCGTCGCGCCGCACCCGGTGCAGACGCTCCTGTCCGTCGCGCGCGTTCATGCGGCAGCTCAAACCGTAGACCGAATCGGTCGGCAGGATGAGCAGGCCATCGTCGCGCAGCACCTCGGCGGCCTGCTTCAGCAGCCGCTCCTGCGGATGAGTGGGATGAATATGAATCTTTCTCGCCATCGCGAACCACCGGATGCGATACTGCCGGGAAACGATACCCGCCATGAATACGCTGCTTGAATTCCTGCCGATTATTGCATTCTTCGCCGCCTTTAAATTGATCGGCGGTGCAGAGGCTATCTACCCCGCCACCGCGGTGGGCATCGGCGTGGCCGTGCTGGTCACCGGCATCCATTGGCTGCGCCACCGGCATGTGCCCGGCCGGCAGCTGCTGATGCTGGGGGTGTTCATCGTGATGGGCGGCTTCACGATTGCTTTTCACGACCCGCGCTTCATTCAGGCCAAACCGACCATCGTCAGCCTGATTACCGCCGGGGTGTTTCTGGTCAGCCAGTTTGTGGGCAAGAAAACGCTCGTCGAACGCGCCTTCACCGGCTCGGTGCAGGTAGCGCCCGCGGTGTGGCGACGGCTAAACCTCGCCTGGGTCGCATTCTTCACCGCGCTGGCCGGGCTTAATCACTACGTGGCGGCCAACTACTCCATGGACGTCTGGGTGGACTTCAAACTCTTCGGCATCCTCGGCCTGACGGTGGTGTTTGCGCTGGCGCAGGGCTACTACCTGATGCGCCACGACCAAACCCCGCCCGACGCCGCCAACGACCCATGAGCGAGACCCCGTCCCGCGTGGAACGCATTGAGGCCGCGCTCCGCGAGGCCTTCCCCGACGCGCGCTTCACCCTCATCGACGAATCCCACCTGCATCGCGGCCACGCCGGCGCGCGGGACGGCAAAGGCCATTTCCGGCTGCAGATCGTCAGCACCGCCTTCGCCGGCCTCTTGCCGCTGGCCCGCCACCGGCGGGTGTTTGCCGTGCTGAAAACCCTGATGGACACCGACATCCATGCCCTCTCGGTCGACGCCCGCACGCCCGAACAGGCCTGAGCCCGTGACGCCCGCACTGCCGGCGGTGTGGACCGGGCGCGACGGCACCAGCCGGCTGGTGTGCGCCGACCAGCGCCAGTTTCTGGCCAGCCTGCCCGACGCCTCCGTCGACTGCGTGTGGACCGACCCGCCCTACTTTCTGTCCAACGACGGCAGCACCTGCGTGGCCGGCAAGCGGAGCAAGGTCAACAAGGGCGAATGGGATCGCAGCCAGGGCCTGCCGCAGGACCACGAGTTCAATCTGCAGTGGCTGGCCGAGTGCCAGCGGGTACTCAAGCCAACCGGCACGCTGTGGGTCAGCGGCACCACGCACGTCTACCTCAGCGTGGGCATGGCGCTGATGCAGCTTGGCTTTCGCATCCTCAACGACATCGTGTGGGAAAAGCCCAACCCGCCGCCCAACCTCGGCTGCCGCTGCTTCACGCATTCCACCGAAATGATCCTGTGGGCCGCGAAGTCCGCCAAAGGCAGCGCCGCCCGCCACGTTTTTAACTACGACGAGATGAAACAGCGCAACGACGGCCGCCAGATGAAAAACGTCTGGCGCATGCCCGCGCCCGGCGCCGGCGAGAAACGCCACGGTCGCCATCCCACGCAAAAGCCGCTGGCGCTGATCGAGCGCTGCCTCGCCGCCAGCACCCTGCCCGGCCAGTTGGTGCTGGACCCTTTCGCCGGCAGCGGGTCGACCGGCGTCGCCGCGCTGTCGATCGGCCGCGCCTTTGTGGGCAGCGAACTCGACCCCGACTACGCCCGGCTGGCCGCCGGACGCCTAGGAGAAATTGACCATGCACCCGACTGAGGACCCCACCCTCGCCCTCACCTGCGAACTCATCAGCCGGCCCTCGGTAACGCCGGACGACGCCGGGTGTCTCGACCTCATCGGCCAGCGCCTCGCGCGCTGCGGCTTCACGCTGGAGCGCTTCGACCACGAAGGCGTCTCCAACCTGTGGGCCACCCGCGGCGAGACCGGCCCGGTGTTCTGCTTCGCCGGCCATACCGACGTGGTGCCCACGGGGGATCTCGGCGACTGGCACAGCGATCCTTTCCAGCCCGTGATTCGCGACGGCGTGCTGTACGGGCGCGGCGCGGCGGACATGAAGGGCTCCATCGCCGCCATGGTGACGGCGGTGGAATCTTTGAGCGCCGACGGCGCCGCCCTGCCCGGCACGCTCGCGCTGTTGCTGACCTCGGACGAAGAAGGCATTGCGCTGCACGGCACCCGCCGCGTGGTGGAGGCACTGCGCGAACGCGGTCAGCGCATCGACTACTGTCTGGTCGGCGAACCCAGCAGCATCGAGCGGCTGGGCGATTTGTTACGCAACGGCCGGCGCGGCTCGCTGACCGGACACCTCAAGGTGCTGGGCGTGCAGGGCCACGTCGCCTACCCCGAGAAAGTCCGCAACCCCATCCACCTCGCCATGCCCGCGCTGAGCGAGCTGGCCGCCACCCGTTGGGACGAGGGCAACGAGTTCTTCCCCGCCACGTCCTTCCAGATCTCCAACCTCAACGCCGGCACCGGCGCCGACAACGTCGTGCCCGGCGCGCTCACCGCCGCATTCAACTTCCGTTACTCCACCGCCAGCACCGCCGATGGCCTCAAAGCCCGCGTGACCGACGTGCTGGACCGCCACGGCCTGGACTACGAACTGCGTTGGCACCTCTCCGGCGAGCCCTTCCTCACCGGCCGCGGACATCTGTTGTCCTGCGTCACCCGCGTGCTCGACGAGGAGCTTGGCGTAAGCCCCGAAATCTCCACCGGCGGCGGCACCTCCGACGGCCGCTTCATCGCCACACTGGGCACCGAAGTGGTCGAACTGGGCCCGGTCAACGCGACCATTCACAAGATTGATGAATGCGTGCGGGTAGCGGATCTGGCGCCGCTGTCGCGGGTGTATGCGCGGATTGCGGGGGCGGTGTTGGGGGGGTGAGGCGGCGAGCGCAGCGCAGGGGTCCTCTATTCCAAATCCCTGCTCAACCCCTCCCCCGCAGCGCCACCAAGCCCGCCAAACTCAGCGCCGAACACACGCAAAGATAGATACCGACGGCACCCAGCCCGGAGGTAGTGGCCAGGCGTTGGGCGACTAGCGGCGCTAATCCGCCGCCGAGGATCCCCGCCACGTTAAACGCCACCGAAACACCCGAGTAGCGCACCCGCGCGGGAAACAGCTCCGGCAGCCAGGCGCCGAGCGGGCCGTAGGTCAGCCCCATGGTGAACAGCGCCAACGACAGGAAGGCGCCGATGTAGAGCGGCTCGCCGCTGCCCAGCGCCGGCGCCAGCAGCAGCGCCACCGCCACGGTGGTGGCGCAGCCGGCCATCAGCACCTTGTTCGCGCCGAAGCGATCCGCGGCATAGCCTGCGACCACAATGCCGGCGGCCAGAAACAAAATGGCAAACAGCTGCAGCCCCAGAAATTCCTCCCGCGGGATGCCGAGCGTGGTGGTGCCGTAACCCAACGCGAAGGCGGTGGTGGTGTAGAAGCTGGCAAAGCAGACAATGGCGGCAAACGTGCCGCCCAGCACTTCGCGCCAATGACCACGCATCAATTCGCCCAGCGGCACCTTGGGCGGCGGGGCTTCGGCTAGCGCCTTGGCAAACGCCGGCGTTTCGGTCAGCCGCAGGCGCACCCATAGCCCGACAGCCACCAGCACGGCGCTACCGAGGAACGGGATGCGCCAGCCCCACTCGCGAAAATCTTCTGCCGACAGCCACAGCCCCAGCAGCAGAAAAAGACCGTTGGACAAGACAAAGCCGACCGGCGCTCCCAGTTGCGGAAACATGCCGTAACGGCCGGTTTTGCCCGGCGGCGCATGCTCCACCGCCAGCAGCGCAGCCCCGCCCCACTCGCCGCCCAACCCAAAGCCCTGACCAAAACGCAGCAGGCAGAGCAGCACCGGCGCCCACCAGCCAATCACCGCATGGGTCGGTAGAAACGCGATGAGGAAGGTTGAAATGCCCATGATTAACAGCGAGGTGACGAGCGTTGATTTACGCCCGATACGGTCGCCGAAATGCCCGAAGGCCACCGCGCCAAGGGGGCGGGCAAAAAACGCGACCGAGAAACTTGCGTAGCTGGCCAGCAGCTGCAGGCCCGGCGCTTCGGAGGGGAAGAACAGCGGCCCAAAGACCAGCGCGGCGGCGGTGCCGTAGATGTAGAAGTCGTAGAACTCGACCGCGGTCCCGACCAGGGAGGCGGCCAAAACCCGCGTGTGTGATACCGGTGCCGACATCGTCATCTACCTCAATTTGTTGCATGAGCCCACGCGGAGGGCGGGGAAATATACGCGATCGCCTCGGGCACCACGACGATGCCCGGAAAAGCGAACGGCTTGCCGGCGCGCAGCAGAGACGAAGCCTAACGCGACACCGCCAGATTCTTTCGCTGCGGGGACTCGATCTGGTCCGGGGTGGTTCAAAAACTTTTTCGCCAGATCCGGCGCTACCGTCGACCGCTGCCGCCTTGGCATTCGCCCCCACCCGCGACACACTCGCCCGTGCGTCTCATCACCACTCATTCGAGGAGCCCCGCATGAAGATCATCCGCCGTGGCAAAGTGCAGAAATACGCCTTCGATAACCGCGACAAACCCTGTTTGCGCGTGAAGCAGGGCGAAGTGTTCCAGGTCGAAACCGACGACGCGCTGAGCGGGCTGATTGCCGACGACAGCGATAATCCGCTGGTGCACCCGATGATCGGGGAGCACGTGGCGAAGCTGCAGCAGTCGTATCCGCCGCTGTACAACCCGGTGGTGGGGCCGATCTTCGTGGACGGCTGCGAAGACGGCGACGTGCTGGCGGTGACCATCGACTGGATCGACCCCTGGCGCTACGGCTTCTCGGGGATTTTGCCCGGCGTGGGGCCGCTGACGGATTCGCTCTCGCGCAGCGACTGCGCGAAACCCAGCGTGCATGTGATCGAGCATCTGCCCGGCCCCAGCGGCCACACGCGCGACGGCACGGCGGTGTATTCCGACAGCCTCTCCTGGCCGCTCGAGCCCTTCATCGGCACGCTGGCGACGGCCTCGCAGCGCGAGGTGTTTACCTCCGTGCTGGGTCAGGGCGCGTTTGGCGGCAATATTGACTGTCGCGATATTTGCGCCGGCCACACCATTTATCTCAACAGCTATAACCGAGGCGGGCTGCTGTACATCGGCGACGTGCACGGCGGTCAGGGCGATACCGAATACACCGGCATCGCGGATGAGACCCGCGCCACGGTGCAGTTGTCCTGCCGGGTGATCAAAAACAAGCGCCTGCCCTGCGTGCGCATCGAGAAACCGGACAGCGTGGTGGCGGTGGGCATCAACCTGCCGATGGAGCAGGCGCTGTACGACGCCACCAACAATCTCATGGCCTGGCTGGAAGAAGACTACGGCGTGCCGGCCAAAGACCTGTACGTGCGCATGTCCTGCGATCCGGCGTTTCGCATTCGCACCTATCAGGTGGTGCGCGCGATGACCCTGCAGCACGTGGTGGGCGCGGAATATCCGAAAGACCGGCTGTTCAATGCGCTGACGAAAAAGAAAGGCGGCAAGAAAACAGCGGCGGGTCGGCGGCCGGTGTGAGGTGACGGACATCGCGGTCGCCTCCGTGGAGGAGGTCCGATGTGTCGGCGCCAACGGCATTCGTGGGAGGGGCTTCGTGCCCTGACTGAGGGTGTGGCTGATTTGGTGCTGGCGTCGCGGCGTTGCCGCTCCCACAAGGGGTCGCGAACTGGATTTGTGGGAGGGGCTTGCTGCTCCGACTGAGGTTGGCGATGACATGGCGCCACAGTCGCGGCGTTGCCGCTCCCACGGGGGGCGCGAACTGGATTCGTGGGAGGGGCTTCCTGCCCCGACTGAGGTTGTCGCTGACTTGGCGCCATAGTCGCGGCGTTGCCGCTCCCACAGGGGATTCAGGGCCTGAGGCCGAATTCGTGGGAGGGGCTTGCTGCCCCGACTGGGGTGTCGATGACTTGGCGCCGTAGTCGCGGCGTTGCCGCTCCCACAGGTGATTCGGGGCCTGAGACCGAATTCGTGGGAGGGGCTTCCTGCCCCGACTGAGGTTGTCGCTGACTTGGCGCCATAGTCGCGGCGTTGCCGCTCCCACAGGTGATTCAGGGCCTGAGGCCGGATTCGTGGGAGGGGCTTGCTGCCCTGACTGAGGTTGTCGATGACTTGGCGCCACAGTCGCGGCGTTGCCGCTCCCACGGGGAGGCGCGAACTGGATTCGTGGGAGGGGCTTCCTGCCCCGACTGAGGTTGTCGCTGACTTGGCGCCATAGTCGCGGCGCTGCCGCTCCCACAGGTGATTCAGGGCCTGAGGCCGGATTCGTGGGGGGGCTTCCTGCCCCGACTGGGGTTGTCGATGACTTGGCGCCATAGTCGCGGCGTTGCCGCTCCCACAGGTGATTCAGGGCCTAAGGCCGAATTCGTGGGAGAGGCTTCCTGCCCCGACTGAGGTTGTCGCCGATTTGATGCTGGCGTCGCGGCGTTGCCGCTCCCACAGGTGATTCAGGGCCTGAGGCCGAATTCGTGGGAGGAGCTTCCTGCCCCGACTGGGGTTGTCGATGACATGGCGCCATAGTCGCGGCGGTGCCGCTCCCACAGGTGATTCAGGGCCTGAGGCCGAATTCGTGGGAGGGGCTTCCTGCCCCGACTGGGGTTGTCGATGACTTGGCGCCACAGTCGCGGCGTTGCCGCTCCCACAAGGGATTCAGGGCCTGAGGCCGGATTCGTGGGCGGGGCTTCCTGCCCCGACTGGGGTTGTCGATGACTTGGCGCCATAGTCGCGGCGGTGCCGCTCCCACGGGAGATCCTGGGTCCAGCGCGACGCGCTACGTCGCCGCGATTCGCGGCTGGCGCCGCAGCCAGGCCAGCCACAGCAAGGCCGCGGCGGCCAGCGCTACCGGCAGCAAGGAACCGATATTCAGCAGCGACCAGCCACTGGAGGTCACCAGCGCGCCGGAGGCGAACGACGTGACCGCCATGGTGGCGAAGACCAGAAAATTGATCGCCGCCTGCCCGCGGTCCTGTTCGGCCGGTTCCCAGGCTTCCAGCGACAGCGTGGTGCTGCCGGTGAAGAGGAAGTTCCAACCCACGCCGAGCAAAAAGAGCGCGCCCAGAAAATTGGCAAACGCGACACCCGCCAGGGCTAGCGCGATGCACGCCAGATTAAGCCCGACGCCCGCGCCCATCACCGGCAGCACGCCGAAACGGCGAATCAGATGTCCGGTAAAAAAGCCCGGCGCGAACATGCCGATCACATGCCACTCCAGCACCAGCGCAGCATCGTCGAAGGGATAGCCACAGCCCTGCATGGCAAGCGGTGAGGCGGCCATCAGGAGGCTCATCACGCCGTAACTGAGAGACGCCGCAGCCGCCGCCACGATGAACACCGGCTGGCGAATGATTTCGCGCAGCGGCCGGCCCGCGGTCGACGGTCCGCGCGCCGCGGGCGGCTCGGGGAAACGAATGAACGCCATCACCCCCATGCCGAGCAGCGCCACCACCGCCAGCGCCAGATAGGCGCCCACAAAGGGCACGGCGAAAAATTCGCGGGTATGCGACGCAAGCCACGGCCCGACCACGCCGCCAATCAGCCCACCGGCCAGCACCATGGAAATTGCCTTGTCGCGATACGCGGTGCTGGCGAGTTGGGTGGCCGCGTAGCGATACAACTGGCCGTTGGCGCTGTAGTAGCCGGCAATCACGGTCGCCAGCAACAGCAGGGGAAACTGCCGCTGCCAGGTGGCGTAGGCGCAGAGCAGGGACGAAAAAATCGCCACCAGCAAGCCGGTCTGAAACGACACCTGCCGCCCGAAACGCCGCTGCGTGCGCGCCACCAGCCCGGTCGACAGCGCACCGCCCACCACATAGCCCATCACCGGAAGCGTCGCCATCCACGCCTTCGGTGCGAGCGACAGGCCCACCAGTCCGTTAATGGCAATGAAGGTGACGTTGTTGGTGAGGAAGAGGCCCTGACAAAGCGCCAATAACCAGAGCTGGCGGTTCATGCGCGAGGTGCCGCGATGGGCAGCGCGCGGCCCACCCGCAAGCCCATCACCGGCAGCGTCGCCATCCTCGCCTTGGGCGCGAGCGACAGGCCCTGACGAAGCGTCAATAAGCAGCGCTGGCGGTTCATGCGTGAATCGTCGCGCGGGTCGTCATCGCACACCGCCGTTCGCCCACGGCACCGCACAGGCCTGCCCCAGCACGATGGCCTCATGCACCGCCACGTTGCCGTGCGGGCCGGCACACCACGAGGGGAACACCACGCTGTAGAGCCCGCTGCCGCCGGCGGTCAGCACCAGCACCTTAGCGGGGTCGCGCACCGCGGGCAGCGGATCGCCGATGCCCATCAGCATTTTGGTGTTGAGCGCGGCGAGGCGGCTGCGCGGGGTGACGGCGCGGGTGGCGAGTTCGCGTTGAATGGCAGCGCGGTCGAGGCCGGCCGCAGTCAGCACGCGCGCGTGGTCGGGGTTCAGCATCACCACCACGGCGGCGGTGCCACCGAGATGCGAGTTGTTGCTGCCGGGATTTGCGATGACCGCGGCGAGTGTCTCCAGCAGACGTTCCGCGCACTGCGGATCATCGGCGTCGCCGGTAAAAAATACGGAGTGCGGGCTTTCGACACCCACCACCGTCACCGCGCTCTCCTCCGCGGCGTAGCCGAGGCTGGTATGCAGCGGCGGCAGCGGCGACGACGCTTCGTCCTCGGCCATGCAGCAGGTGAACTTGGCCGGGCTGCCGTGCAGCGCCATGTCGGATTCGCCCGGACGTGCGCCGCCGATGTTGATCATCGCCAGACGCAGCGCGCGCCCAATGCTGGCATTCGCCCGATGCCCGGGCCCTAACAGACCGTGGCTGTGGGCGAGTCCGCAGGCCGCGCGCGCCGGACCGTTCACAATCACCAACGGCGCGATGCAGTGGGTGGTGGCCTGCATTTCGGAGAGGTCAAACGCCGGTTGGCAAATGGCGCGGCAGGCGGCCAGTACCACCGGGAGATAATCCGGCAAGCAGCCGGCCATGACGGCGGCGACGGCAATTTTCTCCACCGTCGCGACCCCGCCCAGCGGACCCATTTCGCCGATGACGAGGTCCGCATCAAGACCGCCGGCCAGCACCATGCGCGCCACGCGCGGTGCGGTGGGAATGACCACCGGCAGGCCGTCGGTGCAGCGCGCGGCGTGCAGTTGTTCCAGCGCGGCCTCTTCGTCGGCCGCCGACAACAGCGCGCTCATGGGGCACTCAAGCGGGCGATCACGCCCGCTGCGATTTTCTCGGCCAGCGCCTGCATCGCTGCGCGACCGGTGCCGGCCACGGGATGCGGCAGTTCAAAGCGCGGCACCTCGGGCATGCCCGCCGCCTGCGCAACGAAGTTGCCCTGCGCCCAGAAGTCTTCGGTCACAAACGCCAGCGCGGGAATACCAAGGCGGGCCAATGCAATGCCGTCACGCACGGTGCCGGAAGTGCAGCTGCCTCAGTGGCCGTAGGCCGATGCCACCGCCTGACATTCGCCGCTGATTTCGGCCAGCAGCGCGTCGCTGGCGGGAATCGAGGGATTGCCTTTGTTGTATCGCTTGAAGCGCGCCGCCGGCAGCTGCGCGGCGAGCGCCGCCTCCACCGCGTCCAGAAACTCCACCGAGCCCGGAAAGCCGTTGGCCAGCAGGCCAAGCGTCAGGCTTTGCGAGAAATCGGCGGCAAGGCGATAGGGTTCGGGCGCGACCGGCAGGCTGGCGCGCGGGTCGTGATAGTGAATGCTCATGGGCGACTTCCGCAGAGGACAGGCTGCGAGCATAGGCGGGTCGGTGCGGGCTTGGGAAGGCTGGATGTTGAGGATTACCACTCGCCGCGCTGAGGAGATTTGACGGCGCCCTGAACAACGCCTTGGGCGGCTTACTGCCTCTCGGGGTGGTATCGAGAAGCTTGGCGCCAAAGTCGCGGCGGTGCCGCTCCCACAGGTACGGCGCGAACTCGATTGGTGGGAGGGGCTGCCTGGGCCGGATGAGGCTGTGGATGACATGGCGCCATAGTCGCGGCGCTGCCGCTCCCACAGGTACGGCGCGAACTGGGTTGGTGGGAGGGGCTGCCTGCCCCGACTGAGGCTGTCGGTGACATGGCGCCATAGTCGCGGCGGTGCCGCTCCCACGGGGATGCACGAACGGCATGCGTGAGCGGTCAGCGCGGCCGCAAATCTGCCTTATTCCAGCGTCAGATCCCCATACCAGGCCGTTAGCGTTTCGCCGGTGTTATCGCTATCGGTCGCGATCGCGATGCCGGTAATTGGCGGCGGTGCCTCGCCGAATGCGGCGCGAAAATCAGCCGCCAGATCGCGCGTCTCGCTGACCCACTGCCCGACCCGCGCGCTGCCCGACTGCAGCACCATCATGCGCGCCCGATCGGTGTAGGCGTTGGGCAGCACCGTGCCGACGGGTGCGCGGTTGTCCCACACGTAGTTGATCGCCGCGGTGGGCAGCGGCTGGCCGTAGAAGGCTTCGGCCAGCGCAAGCTGCGTGCGGGTCAGCAAGGGCAGTCGCGCGCGCGGGTAGTCGAACAACACGTAGACCCGCGCGGCGTAGTCGTCGCCGGCCTTGGTGCGGAGATCGCCCTTGAGCGGGACGCCGGCGATGCGCCAGCGCCAGGAAAGCCGCTGCGCGTTCGCCAGCGGCGGATCGAAGCGATACACGAGGCCCGACATCGAGGCCTGCGCCTCCGCCTTGACGACCGTCTGACCGTCAACGCTGACCAGGCTGTAATAGGTGTCCGGCGCTTTGGGCGCGGGACGCAGCACGGACCAGCCGGTGATTGCGCCACCCGGTGCCAACGCGGAGAAACGCGGCAAGCCGGGCGCTGCCAACGCGCCCAGTGCCAGCGCGCCAAGCGCGGCGGCTACAGCCTTGGCCGGGCTTCCCATGCGCTCACATGTCGCGCGATGACCACGCGGAAACGCCAGGTCAGCACCACCGCCGCCACACACAGCGCGGTCGCAAGGCCGGCCCAGATGCCATAGGCGCCGAAGCCGAAATGGATGCCCAGTCCCCAGGACAGCACAAAGCCGATGCCCCAGTAAATTGCGCCGTTGATGAGCATGGGAATGCGCGTGTCTTTCATGCCGCGCAGCGCGCCTGCCGCCGCGCTCTGCGTGCCGTCGCCGGTTTGCAGGATCGCCGAAATCCCCAGCAGCGAGGTGGCGAGCGCGGCCACTGCCGCATCACTCGTATAGGCGTGGGCAATCCAGTGCGCGGAGAAAAAGGTCAATAGGCCCACACTGGCCGCGACCGAACCGCAGAGCACGATGCCGGTAATGCCAATGCGCCGCGCGTGCTGCGGATTGCCGGCACCGATGTGCTGGCCAACCAGTACCGCCGTGCCGAAAGCCAGCCCCAGCGGCACCATGAACACCAGCCCCGCATAGTTGAGCGCAATCTGATGCGCGGCGGCGTAGGTCTTGCCCAGCGTGCCCATCAGCAACGCGAGGGTGGTGAAAAGTCCGGCCTGCAACAGGAGCGAGAGCCCGATCGGTCCGCCGAGACCCATGAGGCGTTTCAGCGCCGCAATGTCCGGCCATTCCAGCCGCCGCCAGAGCTGAAAGGCGTGATACACGGGCGAGCGCGACACATGCACCGTGATCAGCGCAAACATCACCCAGTAGGAAATGCCGTTGCCCAAGCCCGAGCCCAGCACGCCCAGCGCCGGCAGACCAAACGCGCCAAACACGAGGCACCAGGTCACTGCCACGTTCACCACCAGCGACACGCCCATCACCACCATGATGGGGATGGTGCGGCCAATGCCTTCGTTCATCTGGCGCATCACGTGATAGAGGTAGCAGCCCGGCACGCCGATGGAGAGTCCGCGCAGATAGCCCTGCGCCAGTTCCACTACGTCGGCCTCGATGCCCAGCCACAGCAGCGGCGCGCTGAGGTGATTGATGAGCAGGATCACCAGCACCGAGATAATCAGCGCCAGCCACACCGCCTGACGCGTGTCGCGGCCAATCTCGAGCAGGCGCCGCGCGCCGTAGTGCTGCGAAACCGTAGGCCCCAGCGCCATGATCACGCCCAATCCGGCGAGAAAACTGCCGATCCAGAGGCTCGAGCCGATCGACAGCGCGGCCAGTTGGGTCGCACCCAGCCGGCCAATCATCAAGGTGTCGGACACATTGACGCCGATGTTGAACAGGTTGTTGAGGATGAGGGGCCAGCCGACCATCACGACCGCAAGCGCGTCGTGACGGAAGCTCTGGAAACTGAACTGGGCAGAGGTAGGGGCATTCACGGGGCGTAGTGTACGGGCTGAAGGCGGTCAGCGGGGCGCGCCCCAAGTTCTTGCCTCGTGCCGTGCAGGCCGCCTTTTTTGGTGCGCGCGGGCCACTTGGCTAGCGCGAGTTCCCTGTGCTGCCCCGCAGCCACCGCCGGCCCTGCTGGCGATCCCGGCGCCACGGGCGCGCTGGCACAGGCCTTGCGATAGCCGGGCATGAGCAAGCCCCCTGCATCGCCCGCCGCCCCAAGTCCGGCCTGGTTTGATTTCAAACAAAGCCTGAAGCCCGCCACGGTGGTGTGGCTGGGGATCGCGGGCGCGGCCATCTTTCTGGGGGCGTGGCAGTGGCTGGGCGTGAGTGGTCAGGTGCCGCGCCAGTTGTTCCCGCCGCCGACCGATGTCGGCGCCGCGCTGTGGCGACTGCTCAACGAAGCCAACTTTGCCGCGGACATCTGGGCCAGTCTGGTTCGCATCATGGTGAGCTTTGCGCTGGCGGCGGCGATTGCCCTGCCGCTCGGCCTGCTGATGGGCTCGTTTGCCGGCGTGGGGGCGTTGCTCAATCCGCTGGTCTCCGCCTTCCGCTATTTGCCGGCTACCGCGTTCATTCCGCTCTTCTTGATGTGGCTGGGCGCGGGCGAATCGCAGAAGCTCGCGCTGCTGCTGGTGGGCGTGGTGTTTTTTCTCATTTCGCTCCTGATGGACAACACGCTGGCCGTGCGCACCGAACTCATCGAAACCGCCCGCACGCTGGGCGCGAGCCGGCGCCAGATCCTGTGGAAAATCGTGCTGCCGGCGAGCTTGCCGGGCTATCTCGACACGCTCCGCCAGATGCTGGCCGTGGGCTGGACCTATCTCGTGGTCGCCGAAATCGTGGCCACCACCGACGGCATCGGCGCGATGATGATGCGCGCCAAACGCTTCGTGCATGTGGACGAAATCATGGCCGGCATTGTCGTCATCGGCGCGCTGGGCGTGATTTGCGACGGCCTCTTCCGGCTGGTCCGCTGGCTGGTCTGTCCCTACCTCAAATACCAACGCTGAGCGCACCCCATGCGGCCGCGTCAATTGCATTCCCCCACTAACGGAGATCGACCATGCCCACTCGCTCACGATTAAGTCGCGCCCTGCGACCGGCGGCTGCCCTGCTGGCGGCCTGCCTGCTGACCGGCCCGGTGGCGGCGGCGGAGAAAGTCCGCGTGTCGCTGTTTTCCTGGCCGGGCTACGGCTTCTGGTTCATTGCCAAGGAGAAGAACCTGGTGCCGGAGATTGATCTGGACATCCAGATTATCGAAGACCCTTACCAGAGCTTCAGTGCGATGGCGGCCGGCCAGCTGGACATCACCAGCAGCACGGTGGAATACGGCCCGATCGCCGCGGAAAAGAAAATCCCGGTGAAGTTTGTCACCTACACCAATCCTTCGATCGGCACGGACAAGATCATCCTCGCACCAGACATCAAGTCGCCGGCCGAACTCAAAGGTAAAAAGGTCGCGGTGATGGAAGGCGGCCTGACCCAGATCTACATGGGCATTTGGCTGGAACGGAACGGACTCAAGTTCAACGACGTGCAGTACGTGAACGTCATCATGGACGACGCGGTGGGCGCGATGGTCAGCGGCCAGGTGGCGGCCGGCGAACTGTGGGAACCGTTTGCCAGCAAGGTGCTGCAGAACCTGAAGGGCTCGCGCTACGTCACGACCTCGGCCGAGCCATTCTGGAAAGGCAACGCACTGCTGGGCGACGGCATGTACATGACCGAGGCCATGATCAAGGACAAGCCGGCCGTGGCCGGGCTCGCGATGCAGGCCTACTTCAAGGCGGTGGCGTACTGGAAAGCGCATCCGGCCGAGGGTAATGACATCATCGCCAAGGGCTTGAAGTTTGGCGTGCCGGATGTGGAGCTGGTGATCGGCAAGGACGGCGTGCCTTTCGACGGCGGGATCTGGGTGTTCAACCTGGACGAGGCCGCGCGATTCATGCGCGTGAAAGACGGCCCGGTGCCGATGGGCGGCCCGAACGGCATTCAGGATCACTGGAAGCTCACCAACGAATGGTGGATCAAGTTCGGGCTGATGAAGGAAACCCTGCCGCCCGAAGCCGGTGTTGAACTGGGCCCGCTGAAAGCGGCCGTCGCGGCGATGCCGTGATCGACTGGCGCGCGGAGGACAAGCAGATGTCAGCTGCCGCAGGCAGGGCCGACGCTGGCGCCGCTCCGCGCGCCGATTTCCTGAAAATAGAACACATCTGCAAGGACTATCAGCGGCGCGGCGCGCCGCCCTTGCGGGCAATTGAAGACGTGTCGTTTGAGGTCACCGAGCGCGAAATCTGCGTGTTGCTGGGACCTTCCGGCTGCGGCAAATCGACGCTGCTGCGGATGGTCGCTGGCCTCGACCAGCCGAGCAGCGGCCAACTGCTGCTGGCCGATGAACCCATCCGCGGCCCAGGTCGGGATCGCGGCATGGTGTTTCAGTCCTACACCTCGTTTCCCTGGCTGACGGTGCGGCAGAACGTGGAGTTTGGTCTGCGCGTCAACGGGGAGTCTTTGGCCATCAAGGAAGGCACGGCGGATTATTTTCTCGACCGTGTGAAGCTGACCGCCTTTGCCGACGCCTATCCGGAGCAACTCTCCGGGGGCATGCGTCAACGCGTGGCGCTGGCCCGTGCGCTCGCGACTTATCCGCGACTGTTGCTGATGGATGAACCCTTCGGCGCGCTGGACGCCGAAACCCGCTGGCAGATGCAGGAACTGCTGCTTGAAGTGGTCAGCAAGGAAGCCATGACCGTTGTGCTGGTCACGCACGATATCGACGAAGCGCTGTTCCTGGGCGATCGCATTGTCTTCCTCTCGCGCCATCCCGGCCGCGTGAAGGAAATCCTCAAACCTGATTTCAAACAGGGGCAGCGGCTGACGACCAAGGAAGCGCTGTACGACTCACCCGGCTTTCACGACGTCTCGAAGCATGTGATTCACCTGATGCGCGAGGAAGGCGCCTCGCACTGAGCGGCCCATGGGCGGCGGGCGAGTCGCGCTTTCGGTGAAGATTACGCCGGGATTTCGGGCGAGGTGAATGGTAAGCCTTGACGGCGATACGAAGTCCCACCACCGGCATCAGTCGTCATCGCGAATCTTTCGTGGGAGCGGCAGCGCCGCGACACCAGCGGCAAGTCGGCGATAACCCGAGTTGGGACAGGCCGCCTCTCCTGCGCACGCTGCTCGAGGTCGCCCCCTGTTTCTGTAGCGCCCGGTGGACCCCAACGAGAATTGGCGTTTGCGCCCGGCGTTTTGGCGGCGCACGCGCCGCTCCTTCAGTCGTGGGTCGGTGATCTCCCCCCCGACAAGGCAATCGACGCCGCCTAGCTCGGCCCCACTTTCGGCACTGCCGCCAGCAGCGTCTGGGTATAGGGATGTTGCGGAGCGAAGAGGACCTCGTTCACCGCGCCCTGCTCCACAATTTTCCCCCGATGCATCACCGCCACGCGATGCGCAATGCGCGCGACCACGCCCAGATTGTGGGTGATGAAAACATAGGCGAGGCCCATGCGCTGCTGGAGATCTTCCAGCAGTTCGAGGATCTGCGCCTGCACCGAAACGTCGAGCGCGCTGGTTGGCTCGTCGCACACGATCAGTTCCGGCTCGACCGCCAGCGCGCGCGCAATACACAGGCGCTGTCGCTGGCCGCCCGAAAACTCGTGTGGATAACGCCGCGCGTGCCCCGGCAGCAGCCCAACCTGCTCCAGTAGCGCCGCCACGCGCGCCTCGCGGGCCGCGCGGTCGCCGCCTACGCCCTGCGCCACCATGCCTTCCTGCAGGATTTCCGACACCTGCAGGCGCGGATTCATCGCGGCATAAGGGTCCTGAAAAATCATCTGCAGCTGACGTCGTCGACGCCGCAGGGCTTCGCGGTCCAGCGTGGCCAGATCTTCGCCCTGATGCAGCACTTGCCCGGCCGTCAGCGGCAGCAGGCGCAGGATGCCGCGCCCCATGGTGGTCTTGCCGGAGCCGGACTCGCCCACGATGGCCAGCGTCTCGCCACGGCGCACGTCCAGCGAAACACCGTCGACGGCTTTCATCTGGTCTACGGTGCGGCGGAAAATCCCGCGCTTGATCGGAAAATGGACTTTCAGCTCGCGTACTTCGAGCAGCGGCGCGCCGTCGATAACCGGCGCGGCAGCGCGGGGCTCGAGTCGCGGCAGCGCGGCGAACAATGCTTGCGAATACGGATGCTGCGGCTCGCGATAGAACTGCTCGCGCGCTGCGGTTTCGACGACCTTGCCGGCCTGCATCACCGCCAGCCGGTCGGCAACCGCGTAGGCCACACCGAGGTCATGGGTAATGAACAGCATGCCCATGCCGCGCCGCGCCTGCTCGGCTTTCAGCAGCGCCAGCACCTGCGCCTGCACGGTGACGTCGAGCGCGGTGGTTGGCTCGTCGGCGATGAGCAGATCGGGTTCGGCAGCCAGCGCAATTGCGAGCATCGCGCGCTGCTTCATGCCGCCGGAAAATTGATGCGGATATTCGCCCGCGCGGCGCTCCGGGTCGGGAATGCCAACCGCTGCCAGCGCATCCACCACCCGCTGCTGGCGCACCCGGCCGCGCAGCCCCAGGTGCCAGCCCAGCACTTCGCCGATCTGGTCGCCCACCGTCATGACCGGATTGAGCGCGACCTGCGGTTCCTGAAACACATACCCAATGCGCGCGCCACGCACCCGGCTCATTTCGCGTTCTGTCAGACGAAACAGATCCTCACCCGCCAGCAGTACGCGGCCGTGCGTCACCCGTGCGGCCGGCGGCAAAAGTCGCACCACGGAGAGCGCCGTCAGCGATTTGCCGCTGCCGGACTCGCCCGCCAGCACCAGGGTTTCGCCACGCGCCAGCGTAAGCGAGAGGTCGTCGATGGCGGGCGTGCCGCCAAAGCCAACCGTCAGGTTCTCGATGCGGAGCAAGGGATCAGTCACGGGCGTTGGGCTCCGGCGTCGTAGACGTGGCAAGCGCGTCGCGGGCGCGCGGGTCAAAGGCCGCGCGCACCGCGTCGGCGAACAGATTGGCGGCCAGCACCAGCCCGAACATCCAGACCAGCGCCGCGGCCAGCGACCACCACACGGCGGGCTGACGCGCCAGTTCAAGCCGCGCGGCGTTGATCATATTGCCCCAGGACTCCATGCCGGGGTCAACGCCAATGTCGATGTAGGTCAGTGCCGCTTCGGCCAGCACCAGCCCGCTGAAATCGAGCACGGTGGCAATGATCACGATATGCATGACGTTCGGCAGCAGATGCCGCCAGAGGATGGTAACGCCGCGCACGCCCAGCGCTTCTGCCGCGCGGACAAATTCGCTTTCGCGCAGCTTCAGCGCCTCCGCCCGCAACAAACGGCACAGCCCGGTCCAGCTGGTGATGCCAAGAATGGCGCAGAGCGCGAGCAGGCGTAGGTCCGAGCGCACCACAATCGAGGTGAAGGCCTCGGCGTGGCGGGTCATGGCAGCGTCCAGCAGGAGCGCGCTGGCGGCGACCAGCAAGACGCCCGGGATCGAGGCCAGCGTGGTGTAGAGGTACTGCACGATGTCGTCCACCAGCCCCCGCCAGTAGCCGGCGGCGATGCCCAGCGCGAGCGCAAACGGCAGCGTGATGAGGGTGGTGAGCGTGCCGATCAGCAGACCGGTGCGAATGCTCTTCAGCGACTGATAAAGCACATCCGTCCCGACCTTGTCGGTGCCAAACACGTGATAGCGCAGTGCGAGCACGCCGAGCGCGCCGACCAGCGCGCCGACCGCTAGCAGCGTGACGGCGGCGGCGGTGGCCGCACGGTCGTCTGCCCGTGCGCGCCACCAGCCGGGCCACAGCAGTTGCGTGAGCAGCAGGCCGAGCAGCACGCCACCCGCAGCGCCCAGGGCACCGCGCTTCAGGATGTCGACGCCGCGGGCCGAGTCATCCTGCAGATGCGCGCCGCCATGGACGAGGCGCGGAAACTCTCGGCGCATGCTGCCATCGGGCTGCAGGCGGCTTTCACGGTCAAAAGCGACCAGCGCAAAAGGCGCGGAATAGCTGGTTTCGGTGCCCTCGCGGAGCGGCGTCACGGCCAGATCGAGCAGGCTAAGCGGCTCGCGGGTCGCGTCTTTGCCCGCCGCTTCGGTCGGCAGAAAGTGGATGGAGTCGAGGAGCGCGACGCCCACGTGCAGCAGCAGAATAACCGCCGCCGCCATCGCCACCGGCTGCTGCCGCACCCGCTGCCAAGGCGCGCGGAGATGCAGGGCGCGCCGCGCCGACCAGGCGTAGGCCGCGGCTAGCGTCAGCACGCCCCACAGCGCGAGATCGGTCAGCAAAAACACGGGCGTCATTGCGCTACTCCAGCCGCACGCGCGGGTCGACCAGCACGTAGGACAGGTCGGTTAACAGCAGGCCGACGATGTAGAGCAGCGAGCCCAGAAAGACCATCACGCGCACGGCGGCAAAGTCCTGCGCCTGCAAGGCTTCGATGGTGTAGCTGCCAAGGCCGGGAATGGCGAAGAACGCCTCGGTGATCAGCGCGCCCATGAAGAGCGATGGCAGCAGCACCACCACGCCCGTCAGCACCGGAATGAGCGCGTTGCGCAGCACATGCGCCCACATCACCAGCCCATCGGGCAGGCCTTTCGCACGCGCCGTGCGCACATAGTCTTTGCCCAGTTCTTCGAGCAGCAGCGCGCGATACCAGCGCACCATGCCACCCAGCCCGGCGAGCACGCTGACCAGCACCGGCAGCAGCACAAAGCGCGCGACCTCAAGGCCGTCGCCGTAGCCCGAGATCGGTGCGATACGCCACAGCTTGGCCAGCAGCCACTGGCCACCGATGATGTAGAAGAGGCCAGAGATCGACATCATCCCGACGCAAATCACCCCGCCCCAGAAGTCGAGTCGCGAGCCGGCGAGCCAGGCAAACACCAGCGCCGCGCTCAAGGCGCAGCCGAGACCCAGCAACAGCGACGGCAGGGCTATTACCAGACTCGGCCACATGCGCTGGCGGAGATCTTCGCTGATATCGCGCCCCGCATCCGACTTGCCGAAATCGAAGGTAAAAAGCCGCTGCGTGCTGTCGAAGAAAAGCGTATCGGTGAGCTTAGCGCTGCCCGCTTGCGCGGCATGCCAGAACACCGGCCGGTTGTAGCCGCGGTCGGCCTTCCACTGCTCAATCGCCTCCTGCGTGACGCGCCGGTTGCCGAGTTGCATGCGGGCCATGTCGTCTGGCGTGTTCACCAGAAAAAAGAGCGCAAAGGTCAGCACGTTCACACCCAGCAGTATGGGTATGGCGTACAGCAGCCGACGGACGAAATAGGCAATCATGCGAGCCGCGCCTGCTGTCGTTTGCGCCAGCTGCGACGCGCCAGCCAGCCCGTGATGAGGAGCGCCGCGCCCAGCGTCCACACGGGCCACCAGACGGGGGCGTTCCATTCGCGGCGCAGGGTCGCTCGGCGGGCGGCATCGATGCGCCGATATTTGAGCGTGTTACGCGCCATCAAATTGGGCTTCACGTTCTTCACCCACTGATGCGCCAGCGCATAGGCCTGCGGGTGCGTGCCCCATAGCCAGGGCGCGTCGTCGCGAACAATGGCCAGCATCTGCTTGACCAGCGCCTGCCGCGCGGGGCCAGACGGCATGCCGCGCATGGTCACAAACAGCCGGTCGAACTCGGGATTGCTGTAGTTGCTGGCATTCTCGCCCTGATGCGCCACCTTGCCGTTGGGGCCATAGAGCAGAAACAAAAAGTTTTCCGGATCCGGATAGTCGGCATTCCAGCCCCAGGCGTAAATCTGCGCACTGCCGTGCTGCATCTTGTCCTGGAAGCGGTTGTAGTCGGTCAGCCGGATGACCAGCCGCAGGCCGAGTTTCGCAAACTGCTTGCGGTACCAGTTGAAGAGCGGCTTGGCATCGGGGCCGGCGGCTGCGGCGTCGAAGTTAAGCGTCAGCGCCTCGCCGGTTGCGGGGTCCTTGCCACCGGCATAGCCCGCCTCTGACAGCAGCGCCTGCGCCGCCGCCAGCGGCTTGCGGACCGCGCGGCCCTGCTGCCAGTCGTAGACCACCGGATTAATCCCCGCCTCACCGTCTTCGAAGCCAAAAATGCCCGGCGGGATTGGGCCCTGCGCGGGCACACCGCGTCCGTTGCTGAAGATGGAAATCATCTCCTCGACGTCGACCGCGATAGAGAGCGCCTGCCGCAGTTTTCTCGCGCGCTCGCTGGCACCGCCGACCACCGGGTCCAGCATGTTGAAGCCGATGTAGCTGGTCGAGGTTTGGGTGGTCACCGCAAGGCGCAGTTTGCGCGCCTGCATCTCGGGCGTCAGTTCGACGCTGCCGTCGGGCGCGATGCGCACGGCCTGATCAAAGCCGTCAGGGGCGATGGGCGAGGCGTCGAAATAGCCCTGAAGGAATTTGCTCCACTCCGGAATATCTTCTTTTTCCAGCTGGAAATGCACGGCATCGAGCAGTGGCAAGGACTGCCCGGCATCGGCCAGCAGGCCAGCCTCGGCATCATCCGGCGCGCCTTCGGCCGGATAGGTCTCGTGCTTGAAGTTGGGATTGCGGCTCAACACCATCCGCCGGTTGGGATTGTTTTCAGTCAGCATGAACGGACCGGTGCCGACGGGGTGCCAGTCCAGCGAGAGATTGCGTTCGGCCATGCCGGGCTGCGCGTAGAACTGGTCCGCCTCCCAGGGCACTGGCGCAAAAAACGGCATCGCCAGCCAGTAGACGAACTGCGGGTATTTTTCGGTCAATTCGATTTCAAGCGTGTAGCGGTCGATGACCCGTGCACCGTCCAGTTCAAGCTCGCGCAAATCGGGCACGGTTGGCGCCTTCTCCAGCGCAGTCTGTAGCGCCGTGAGGCCTTTGATGTATCTGCCCATGAACGAGACGATCGGCGAGTGCAGCCGCGGATCGGCAAGTCGCTTGATTTGATAGACGTAGTCGGCCGCTTCGAGCTCGCGCGTGCCGGTCTGCGGAAAGTCGGCCAGCGTTTTGAACGGTGTGGGCAGGCGCGCCGCCGGGCCATGGTAGCGGTAGGCCTGGTCGGCGCCACGGGCAAAGGCCGGATGCGGCTGAAACTGGATGCCGGGCTGGATGCTGATTCGGTAGACGACTCGTTTCACCTGCTCGTCCGGCGCGTCATCGGGTAGCCGCTTGCCCGCGGCATCGAAATACTGCGGCGCCGGCACCGCGGTGGCGGTCAGCGGCGCGAGCACATAGGGGCGCTTAAGAAAGTGGTACTGGACCAGCGGTTCGTAGATCTGGGCAATGATCGCGGCTTCGTTTTCGCTGTAGGACGAAGTGGGATCAAGATGCTTGGGTCGCTCCTGAAAGGTCGTGTACAGGATCGCGCGGCCTGCATCTGCCGCCGGGTAGGGGTCGTTCAAGGCGCGCTCACCGCAGCCGGTGAGGCTCAAGAGCAGCAGGGGCACCCATCGCCATCGGGGGCGGGTTCGACTCGCTGCGGGCTGCGGCACGGGTGGCCCCAAGAGGATGCCTTCAGAGTTATAAAGCGCTGATCGACACTGTACACTCTGGCCACATTTGAAGGCAGCAACGCCGCGTCTGGAGGAGCACAGCATGGGTATTTTGGAAGGCAAGAAAGCGCTGATCGTCGGCGTGGCCAGTAACCGATCAATCGCTTGGGGCATCGCGCAGGCCATGCGCCGTGAAGGCGCCGAACTCGCATTCACCTATCAGAACGAGCGCCTGCGTTCGCGGGTCGAAGACTTCGCCGCCGAATGTGGTTCGGAAATCGCGCTGCCCTGCGAAGTGGCGAGCGACGAAGAAATCCAGAACCTGTTCCAGAAACTCGACGACTACTGGGACCACCTCGACATTCTGGTTCACTCGGTGGCCTATGCGCCGCGCGAAGAGCTGGCCGGCGGCTATCTGGACTCCGTTACACGCGAAGGCTTTCGCGTGGCGCACGACATCAGTTCCTACAGCTTCGCCGCGCTCGGCAACGCCGCGCGCCCGATGATGAAAGGCCGCAACGGCTCGATGTTGACGCTGAGCTATCTGGGCGCGGTGCGCACCATGCCCAGCTACAACGTGATGGGGCTGGCGAAGGCAAGTCTGGAAGCGAACGTGCGCTACATGGCGGAAAGCATCGGTCCGGAAGGCATTCGCGTGAATGCGATTTCCGCAGGCCCAATCAAGACGCTGGCCGCCTCGGGCGTGAAAGATTTGCGGAAGTTTCTCGACTTCGTCGAGAAGGTATCGCCACTCCGCCGGAACGTGACCATTGAGGAAGTGGGCAACGTCGCCGCCTTCCTGTGCTCCGACATGGCCTCTGCCGTGACGGGCGAAGTGACCTACGTGGACTGCGGCTACAACATCATGGGAGCGGGCGGCGTCTACGCTTAAACGCCGCCCGGGCGGGCGCGGTTACAGGACCTTGGGATAGGTCTTGACCGCGCCGGTCTCGCGCAACTGCGTGGTGTAATCGCGCCAGGCAGCCATCATACGGACGCGCTCGGTGTCGCGCTGAATAACATCGAGCTTGCGCCCTTCAAGCGTCTCGGCCTTCGGCAAATCAAGATTCGATACCAGCACGACGGCGTAGGAGCCGGTGCCCAGCATCTGGCCGAAATAGCTGCTCGCGCCGGCATCTTTCAGCGCAACGCGGAACGCTGCCCGCGCCAGCGCACGGTTCAGATCGGCCGACTCCCGATTCGCGCCCTTCACCACCACCCATTCCAGTTTTTCGGCCGCCATCAGGGCATCAACGGCCTCACCCTTCTGCAATCGGGCGACCAGCGCATCGCCGCGCGCCTGGGCGGCATCGCGCGCCTTTTGCTGACGCAGCTGCTCGGTGACGGTGTCTTTCAGATCTGCCAGCGAGGGCACTTTGGAGGGCTCGTGCGTGGTCACCCGCAGCGCGACCAGTCGGGTCGAGCCGATTTCAATCGGGGCGGTGGCCAGACCCTCGTTCAAAACTTCGGGCTCCCAGACCGCGCTCGCCACGCCAGCAGAGAAACGGGTGGTCAGGGCATCGCGCGTCGACAGGCCCAAGGTAGCCGGCTTCAGATTGAGTTGCTCGCCGGCCGCGCTGAGCGAATCCGGGTGCTCGTTGACGGCATCGGTGAATTGCTCGGCACGTTCAAAGAAAAGGGTTTCGGCTTGTTCGGTGCGATAGGCCGCTTCGACATCCGCCTTGGCGTCGGCAAAGGGTTTGAGCCCACCAGGACGAGCCTCTTTCACGCGAATGATGTGAAAGCCGAAATCGGTACGTATCGGTTGGCTGAGTTCGCCAACTTTCAGCGCGAACGAGGCCTCTTCAAATTCTGGCGCCATCACGCCGCGCGGGAAAAACCCGGTGGCGCCGCCCTCGGCCTTCGAACCAACGTCGTCCGAGGCCTCGCGCGCGACCTGCTCGATGGTCTGGCCGCCGGCGGCGATCAACGCGCGCAAGGTCTCGGCCTTGAGCTTGGCGGCAGCCACTTCGGCCTCCGGCGCGTTGCGCTTCACGCGCACCAGCACGTGATTGACGCTGCGCTCCTCGGGCGCGGTGTACTGCGCTTTGTGGGCTTCGTAGTAATCGTTGAGCGCGCTTTCTTCTACTTTGACTTCAGACTTGAGGTCTTCGAGTTTCAGTTCGATGAACTCGACCGCGACCATCTCGGGCGTACGGAACGACTCTTGATGGGTATCGTAGAACTTGCTGAGCTCTTCATCGGTGACCGTGACCGATGCCGGCTCGGCCGGTTTGATCATGGCGTAAGCCACATCGCGTTTCTGATCGAGCAGCTGCGCCAGTTCCTCGGCCTCGCCTTTCAGCGAGAAGGCCGACAGGGAGACACCGGCGCGCAGCTGCTGCTGGGCCAGATCAAGCCGGACCTGCTTTTCAACGCCTGCTTCGCTCAAACCCATGCTCTGGGCGATCTGCTTGAAGCGGTCGGCGGAGAATTTGCCGTCGACCTGAAAAGCCTCGGCGTTGGCGATGAACTGGGTGATCTGCTCGTGTGACAGACGCAGGCGGGACTGGTCAATCAGCTGGTGGACGAGGCGCTCATCGATCAGCGCATCCAGCGCTTTTTGCTTGGTGCTTTCCTGCGTCCAGAGGTCCGCGTCAAATTCGGCGCCCTGCTCGCTCTGGGCTCGCGAGCGCATGCGATCGAAGGATTTTTGAAAATCCGCCAGCGGAATCTCTTCGCCGTTGACCTTGGCCACGATGACTTGCTGGGCCGCGCTGATGTACGACTCGATGCCCCACAGCAGGAAAGTAAGGCAGAGCAGGCTGATGATGGCGATCGCCACCAGCCCTTTAGCGCGCTCACGGATAAATTCCATCATGCGGACCACACCTCACGACTTGGCGGCACACCCCGCGGCCGCCGGGGCCATGCGCGCATGTTGAATTATCAGAACTGGATAGTTGCCAAGTTCAAGGCGCCGCGGGGACCCGCGGCGCCGTCACTTAGATTTGGCGGAGTGGACGGGGCTCGAACCCGCGACCCCCGGCGTGACAGGCCGGTATTCTAACCAACTGAACTACCACTCCATTGACCTTCTTCTGGTGGGTGCTGAGGGGTTCGAACCCACGACCTTCGCCGTGTAAAGGCGACGCTCTTCCGACTGAGCTAAGCACCCGAAGGGAGCGCTACTTTAGTAGATCCTTTAGCCCTTTGCCAGATTTGAATGCAGGGATTTTGCTTTCGGCGATCGCGAGCGCTTCACCCGTCTTCGGATTGCGTCCGGTGCGGGCCGGGCGAGTCTTGACCTGGAAGGTGCCGAAGCCCGCAAGCGCCACGGAATCGCCGGCAGCCAGGGCCTTCCCGATCGCGGCCAGCGTTGCGTCAACGGCGCGTGCGGCGGCCATTTTGCTGAGGTCGGCGGAATCCGCGACAGCGTCGATAAGATCAGATTTATTCATGCAATGTCCTCATGGGAACCATTGGTTCCAGTTTAAAAAATACATTTTTGACGGCGCGCGCCGAGGCGCGCGGCGTCACCATAGGTACTCAGTGTGGCCGAATCGCGTCCTGCTCGCCCGACTCCTCCGCCACCGCCGGCGCTGCCTCCTCGTAGGAGGCGGGCAAGGGTTCGGGCATGCGCTGGAGTGCCAGCGTGAACACTTCGTCGATCCATCGAACTGGCTTGATCTCAAGGCCCTGTTTGATGTTCGCCGGGATCTCTTTCAGCTCACGCTCATTCTCTTGTGGAATCGCGACCGTCTTGATGCCGCCACGCAGGGCCGCAAGCAATTTTTCCTTCAGGCCACCGATGGGCAGCACTTCGCCGCGAAGGGTAATTTCGCCCGTCATCGCCACATCGGCGCGGACCGGAATGCCTGTCAGCGCGGAGACCAGCGCAGTACACATGCCAACGCCGGCACTCGGGCCGTCTTTGGGCGTGGCTCCTTCCGGCACGTGGAAGTGCACATCATAGTGACGATAGAAATCCGGCTTGATGCCGAGCGTTGCCGCCCGACTGCGGATGACGGTCAAGGCTGCCTTGATCGACTCCTGCATCACGTCACCAAGACGCCCGGTGTAGGTTTCCTTGCCCTTGCCGGCAACCACCACGGCTTCAATGGTCAGCAGGTCGCCGCCGACCTCGGTCCAAGCCAGACCGGTCACCTGCCCTACGCGGTCTTCTTCTTCGGCGCGTCCGAAACGGAAACGCTTCACGCCAAGGTATTTTTCCAGCAGCTTCGGATTGACCGTGATGAGCTTTTCAGCCGGCTTCTGCAGCACCTGCTTGACCACTTTGCGGCAGAGATTGGCAATCTCCCGTTCCAGACTGCGCACGCCCGCTTCGCGGGTGTAATAGCGAATGATGTCGCGCAACGCGGCCTCGTTGACCGCAAGCTCGGACGGCTTGAGACCATTGGCCTCAATCTGTTTCGGCAGCAGGTATTTCTGCGCGATGCTGACCTTCTCGTCTTCGGTGTATCCGGCAAGCCGGATGACTTCCATGCGGTCGAGCAGCGGTCCAGGAATGTTGAGGCTGTTGGCGGTGGTGACGAACATCACATCCGACAGGTCGTAATCCACTTCCAGATAGTGATCGTTGAAGCTGGTGTTCTGTTCAGGGTCCAGTACCTCCAGCAGCGCGGAGGCCGGATCGCCACGAAAATCCATCGCCATCTTGTCGACTTCGTCGAGCAGGAAAAGCGGGTTCTTGGTGCCGACCTTGGCCAAGTTCTGTAGCACCTTGCCGGGCAGCGAGCCCACATAGGTGCGACGATGACCGCGAATCTCGGCTTCATCGCGCACGCCGCCCAGCGACATCCGCACGAACTTGCGGTTGGTCGCCCGCGCGATCGAGCGCCCCAGCGAGGTCTTGCCGACGCCCGGCGGCCCCACGAGGCAGAGAATCGGGCCCTTCATCTTCTTCACGCGCTGCTGAACCGCGAGGTACTCGAGAATGCGTTCCTTGACCTTCTCCAGACCGTAGTGGTCTTCGTCGAGCACTTCTTCGGCCTTGACGATGTCGGTGCTGATTTTTGAGCGCGTCTTCCACGGCACATTCAGCATCCAGTCGATGTAGTTGCGCACCACCGTGGCTTCAGCGGCCATGGGCGACATCATCCGCAGCTTTTTCAACTCCGCTTCGGCGCGCTTGCGTGCTTCCTTGGTCATGCCGGCGCGCTTGATGCGTTTGGCGATTTCATCGAATTCGTTGGTGCCGTCTTCCAGATCGCCCAATTCGCTCTGAATGGCCTTCATTTGCTCATTCAGGTAGTACTCGCGCTGGCTCTTCTCCATCTGCTTCTTGACCCGCCCGCGCAGGCGTTTTTCCACCTGCAGCAGGTCAATTTCGGTTTCCAGCATCAGCAGCAGCTGGTCCAGTCGCTCGCGCAGATCAACCAGCTCCAGGATTTTCTGTTTGTCCTGGATTTTGATCGACATATGGGCGGCCACGGTGTCCGCGAGGCGCGAGGCGTCATCGATGCTCGCCAGCGAGGAAATGATTTCCGGCGGCACTTTCTTGTTCAGCTTCACGTACTGGTCGAACTGATTCATCAGCGACCGCGTGAGTACTTCCATTTCGCGCTCCGACGCCGGCACGGAGTCGAGCAGTTCGGTCTCGGCGGCAAACATGTAGCCGAGGTCCTCAAACGTCCGGACCCGCGCACGCTGCACGCCTTCAACGAGGACCTTGATGGTCCCGTCGGGCAGCCGCAGCAGCTGCAGGATGTTGGAGATCGTACCGATCTCGTGGATGTCCTGCGGGCGCGGGTTATCGTCCGCCGCGCTGCGCTGGGCCACCAGCAAAATCTGTTTGGTTTCGTCCATGGCGCGCTCAAGCGCTTTGATGGACTTGTCGCGCCCCACGAACAGCGGGATGACCATGTGGGGATAGACCACCACATCACGCAGGGGAAGCACAGGGATCAGCGTCGAACTGGTACTCATGGGCACATGTCCTCAATGATGGTCCGGCGAATGGCCGAACGCAGTTCAGGGGATGCGGCGCGCGCTGACACGCACCAGAGCGCTACCGTCAAGGTAGCGTCCTCGTTAGGAGATGCTGAGGGGATCAGCAATTAAAGGCAACTCAGTCAGCGGCGGCTTTGGGAATGTCGGCGCCTTCATAGATGATGAGGGGCTTGGACTCGCCGTTGATGGCGGATTCGTCGACCACGACTTTCGACACGTTGTTCAGCGAGGGCAGGTCGTACATCGTGTCGAGCAGGTTGGCCTCCAGGATGGAGCGCAGACCGCGGGCGCCGGTCTTGCGCTCAACCGCCTTGCGGGCCACTGCGCGCAGGGCGTCTTCACGGAACTCGAGCGCGCAGCCTTCCATCTCGAACAACTTGCCGAACTGCTTGGTCAGCGCGTTGCGCGGTTCGGTCAGGATTTGCACCAGCTGGTCTTCGTGCAGTTCGTCGAGTACGGCCACCACCGGGAGACGGCCCACGAACTCGGGAATCAAACCGTAGCGGATGAGATCTTCCGGCTCGACCTGGTGCAAGGTTTCGGTCGCTGTCTTGCGCGTGTCCTTGCTTTTCACTTCGGCCGAGAAACCGATCCCGCCCTTCTCGGAGCGATCGCGGATGATTTTCTCCAGCCCCGCGAAAGCGCCACCGCAGATGAACAGGATGTTGGAGGTGTCGACCTGCAGGAACTCCTGTTGCGGGTGCTTGCGACCGCCCTGCGGCGGCACCGAAGCGATAGTGCCTTCGATGAGCTTCAGCAGCGCCTGCTGCACGCCCTCACCCGACACGTCGCGCGTGATCGAGGGGTTATCGCTCTTGCGCGAAATCTTGTCGATTTCGTCGATGTAGACGATGCCGGTCTGGGCTTTCTCTACGTCGTAATCGCACTTCTGCAGAAGCTTCTGGATGATGTTCTCGACGTCCTCGCCCACATAGCCCGCTTCGGTCAGCGTAGTGGCATCGGCAATCGTGAAGGGCACGTTGAGCAGGCGCGCCAGCGTTTCCGCCAGCAGCGTCTTGCCGCTGCCGGTCGGGCCGATCAGCAAGACGTTACTTTTCGCGAGTTCGACATCGCCCTGCTTCACCCGGCTCTCGAGGCGCTTGTAGTGGTTGTACACCGCCACCGCCAGAATCTTCTTGGCGTGCGGTTGGCCGATCACGTACTCGTCGAGGATGTTGCGGATTTCGTGCGGCACCGGCAGCTTCGAGCCGCCCGCCGCGCCCGACTTGTCCTGAATTTCTTCGCGGATGATGTCGTTGCAGAGTTCAACGCACTCATCGCAAATGAAAACCGAGGGCCCAGCGATGAGCTTGCGCACCTCGTGCTGGCTCTTGCCGCAAAAGGAGCAGTACAACAGACGGTCGTTATCGCCGCCCTTGGAGTTCTTGCCATCGCTCATGGCCGATTCCTCATCACTAGTTCTTGCATAGCCCCCGCACCGGCCTCAGGCGCCGCAGCGCCAATCAACGGGTGCCTCAGGGCAGTTTGATAGATTCGCGGGTGCTGAGCACCGCATCGATGATGCCGTATGCCTTCGCGTCTTCGCCGCTCATGAAGTTATCGCGGTCGGTATCGGCAGCGACCTTTTCGACCGTCTGGCCGGTGTGCTTGGACAGGATGTCGTTCAGGCGGTCGCGGGCTTTCAAAATTTCGCGCGCGTGGATGTCGATATCCGTGGCCTGACCGGAAAAGCCACCCAGCGGCTGATGGATCATTACCCGCGAGTGCGGCAGGCAGTAGCGCTTGCCGGCGGCGCCGGCGCACAGGAGCAAGGCGCCCATGCTGGCCGCCTGCCCGATGCACAGCGTGCTGACCTGCGGCTTGATGAACTGCATGGTGTCGTAAATCGCCATGCCAGCCGTCACCGACCCGCCAGGCGAGTTGATGTAAAGGTTGATGTCTTTATCCGGGTTTTCCGATTCCAGAAACAGCAGCTGGGCCACGATGACGTTCGCCATGTAGTCCTCAACCGGTCCGACCAGAAAAATCACCCGCTCCTTCAACAGTCGGGAGTAGATGTCGTAGGCCCGTTCGCCCCGGGCCGACTGCTCGACCACCATCGGGACTAGGTTAAGTGCGCGAATTTCTTGGGTATTCATTTGGTTGGAACCGCTGTTTTGCCGGCTTATTCCGGGCTTTGTTCCTGAGCCCGAGTCTGCCCCGGATTCATCAGATCGTCAAACGAGACGGACTCGTCAGACACGTTGGCTTGCGCCACCAGCCAGTTCACCGCTTCTTCTTCGATGCACATGGCTTCGACTTCCTGCAGGCGGCCCGGCTCGCTGTAATACCAGCGCACAAAGGCTTCCGGCTGCTCGTAGCTGGCGGCCATCGATTCCACCATCGCACGGACCTTGGCCGGCGTGGCCTGCACGCCCGAGGTGCGGATGACTTCTGCCATCAACAGGCCGCGCTTCACGCGCTCCTGCGCCTGCGGCGCGAACAGCTCGGGGCCGGGATGTCCGACGCGATCCGGATCCACCCCGCGCATGCTCAGGTTGCGGCGGGACTCTTCGTGCAGACGCCCGGACTCCGCGGTGATCAGCGCTTTCGGCAATTCAAGTTCGTGTGCCGCGCTGAGCGCCTCCATGGCCTGCCGGTTGAAGCGGCGGGTCACGGCGCGGTCACGTTCGCGCTGCATGTTCTCGTGCACTTCCTTACGGAATGCCTCGACGCCGCCCTCCGTGACGCCAAAGCGGGTCACGAATTCATCATCGATCGTCGGCAGCTGGCGCTCGCGAACTTCCTTCACGGTGACCACAAACTGCACCGGCTTGCCGGAAAGATCGGCGCGGGAGTACGGGTCAGGGAAATGCAGGTCGAGGGTTCTGACCTCACCGGCAGTTGCGCCGGTCAAGCCCGCCTCGAAGCCATCAATCATGTTGGCGTTGCCGAGTTCCAGTTCGTGGTCGGTCGCGCTGCCGCGTTCCAGCGGCTCACCGTCGACGGTCCCGGCAAAATCTACCAGCAGCTGATCGCCCTGCTGGCCGGCGCGGCTTACGGCCACCCAGCTCGCGTGCTGCTTGCGCAGCACTTCCAGCATGTTGTCGATGTCGGCATCGCCGATGTCGCAGACCGGGCGCTTGATGCTCAGTTCCGCCGGCGGCTTCAGCGCGACTTCGGGGTAGACCTCGAAGGTCGCGGTGTAGGACAAGCCCTGCCCTTCGTCGGCAGCGACCGGGTTGAACACCGGGTCGGCCACCGGCCGTAGCTGGTGGGATTGCAACGCGTCCGAGAAAGATTTGCGCAGCGTGTCGCTGAGCACTTCTCCGCGAACCCGCTCGCCAAACTGGCGCTGCACCACCGCCAGCGGGGCACGCCCCGGGCGAAAGCCGTCAATCCTGACCGACCGGGCGAGCTCGCCCAGCTTCTGCCGGATCTGGCTGCCAATCTGTTCTTCGGGGACCTGGACCATCATGCGCCGCTCGAGCGCGCCGGAGTTTTCTATGGATACCTGCATGGGACTATCGATAATTTGGTATGGATTGGAGGTTGCCGCGTTGATTCGGGACTACTCAGGTCAGGCTCATGGTGCGAAAGGAGAGACTCGAACTCTCACGGGTCGCCCCACTGGTACCTAAAACCAGCGCGTCTACCGATTCCGCCACTTTCGCGAGGTGTTTGACCTGTGTTCGTCCGTTCAGGGGTCTGGCTTGTGCCCATTCGGGTGACGCGCCGGAGCTTAACGATGACTGCACGGGAGCCTCGCAGTATAGGGGGGCGCCACCGCGCTGGATACCCCGGCTGGCTGCGGCGGAACTGGCTATACTCCCTTACGTCTCTGCCTCGCAACGGGATCCCTCAGCTATGCGCGCTATTGTCCTCTTGCTCACCCTGTCGACCTTGGCCTCGGTCAGCCCGCTGGCGTCGGCGGTAACGGTGCTTCAGTGCAAGGAGCCGGACGGCTCCGTGTCGTTTCGCGAGCGCTGCCCCGCAGGCAGCGAGCAGGTAGGCAGCCGCAAAGTTAACGTCGCCGGACCGCCGGACGCCACGGCGCAGTTGGCGGAGGTGGTGCGGAAATCACCCATCACGCTCTACGCAATCCCGCAATGCGACGCCTGCGATTTGGTGCGCCAGCAGCTGCAGGCGGCCAAACTCCCGTTCACCGAACACGATGTAGCCACCGATGCTGCCCAGCAGGAAGCCCTGAAAGCCGTCTCAGGCGCGCTGACCGTGCCGGCGGTCACCGTCGGCACGCAGCTCTTCACGGGCTATAACCGTGCCGCGCTCGACACCGCGCTGAAAGCCGCCGGCTATCCACTGCCGGCGAGCGCCGAGGCGGCCAAGCGTGAGTAGCTCGGCCAGCCAGCTCGACGATTTCGCGACAGCCGACGCGGTGCAGGCCGCGTTCTACGAAGCCTTCGCGCGCGGCGACCGCCGCGCCATGCAGCGGCTCTGGATCGATACTGACGATGCGCTGTGCGTGCATCCCACCGGAGACGCGCTGCTGGGGCGGGCGCTGATTGACGGCAGCTGGGCGGGGATTTTGGCCGGCGGTGGCGCCGGCAAAATTGAGTTCGAGCCCATTGCCACCAGCGCCAGTCCGGACCTCGCGATTTTTACGGGCTATGAGCACATCACGCCGGCTGGTAGCCGGATTCCCTACCCGCCGGTGCTGGCCACTAATATTTACCGGAAGACACCGCTCGGCTGGCGGATGCTGGCGCACCACGCCAGTCCCATCATGCAGCCCAGACCCTCTCTCCCGGCGACGCCGGGGGATACCCGGCACTGAAACCCCTCAGGACGCGCTGACCTACTCCTGGCGGGGCGCGTGGGGTGACAGCCGCTCAAACAGGGTTTCCGGCGACACCCGCAAGGCCGCGCCGGTCGGACAGGACCGCACGCAGGCCGGGCCGCCTTTCAGGCTTTTACAGAGATCGCACTTCACCGCTTTTTTCTTGACGTCAGGGTCGTAGTCCGGCGCGCGCTGGCCTGGCGCCTTGCCCAGTCCGAACAGCAGCCACAGCAGGCCGCCGCCAAACTTTGCCCGTTTCTCGGGCACCATCTCGATCACACCGTAGGGGCAATTCCGCTCGCAGTTGCCGCAGCCAATGCAGGTATCGGCAATAAACACTTCACCGCCCGGGCCGCGCGACAAGGCGTTGGGCGGGCACTCCTTCATGCAGTGCGGATGCTCGCAGTGGCGACAGGCGATCGGGATATGGATTTGCGCGAAGGTGGCCCCCGCTTCGCGTTGCATGCGCGACACCCCGCCGTGGGTCTCGGCGCAGGCTGTCTCGCAGTTATTGCACTGAACGCAGAGTGATTCATCGATCACCAGCACGTTGGTCGCTTCGCCCAGACCTTGCTGAATCAGTGGCTCAACCTGATGTCGGGGCGTCACGCCGCGAATCTCTGACAGGATGTTGGCCTCCTGACGCTCCATCATCGTCTGGCGCATGAAGCCCGCAAACTGGGTGCCAGCGGCCAGTCGGTTGTGCACCGATTCGCGTTTCAGGACCAGCACTTCGGACATCACGTTGGCGGTGGCGGTGGCACCGCGCGGCGCTGAATCGAGCAGCGCGATTTCGCCGAAATAATCGCCGGCGGGGATGTAGGCCACGAAGGCATCCACCCCATCAATAGTGCGCGAGATGGTGACCGAGCCCCGTCGCAGCAGATACAGACCGTCGGCCTCTGCGCCTTCCTTGAACAACACCTCGCGGGCCTTGTATTGGCGGAACTCCACGCCATCAGCCACCATTTCGGCGGCGCCTTCAGCGGAGGTCTTCATGTAGGACATGAGCGCGTTGCGCACGAAAGCCTCATCAATCAGGCGGCGCACCGAGTCCGACGAACTCATCAGCTTCAGCATGGTGCGACGTGGCGTTTCAATCACCACGCAGGAGTCGCCGGCAAACACCGAGGCCGTGCGGCGACGGCCGCCAATCAGGCCCATCTCGCCGAAGAACTGCCCGCGACGCAGCCGGATTTTGCCGCCGCCAGCGGGATTGGGATTGTCGCTGGGGTCGATAAACGCCGCGCCGTTGATCAGCGTGAAGAAGGTGTTGGTGTAATCGTTCTTCACGAACACCGCATCGTTGGTCGGCACCCGCCGCACGACCGATTCCAGCAGAAACTCGCGCACCTGCAGGCGCGTCATGGCGCCCAGCAAGGGCACGTCCCGCATCAGGCGGTCGATAAGCGGCGAGACCAGGGGGTCGGCCTGCCAGACCCGCAGGCGTTCGCGCAGCAGGGGCTCGTCTACCGGTTCGACGGCGATCCCGTTAAGGGTGTCGACCACTTCGTAGCCCTGATTCATCGCCTGCTTGATGAGCGGGAAGCCGCCCAGCGCGCCCACGATGTACAGCCCGGGCACGTTCGATTCGTAGCGCTCGCTCAGGTCCGGCAGCGCCGCCGGCGAGGCGTTGGGGAAGACCACTCCAAAACCTTCCACCAGCTTGCGGGGCGGGATAGCGCCAATGCGCCCGATCACCCGATGACAGGCGATGACTTTCTCGCCGTCCTTCGCGTTGAATACAAACCTGAGCGGCGGTTCGCTGTCCGTTTCTTCCACCCGCACCGCGCTGGCCGAGTAGCAAATCGTGATTTTGCCCGCCTTCTCGGTCGCCAGAATCAGCGCGCGGTTGCCGTCCTTGCAGGTAGTGAATTCATCCCCGCGGTTGATCATGTAAACCGTGTTGTGGTCGGCCAGCGCCACGGCGTTTTCGATCCCCGCATCGCCCGGGCCCACCACGACGATGACTTCTTCCTTGTACTCGTCCGGATCCGACAGCGTGTACTGGACGCGCGGCAGGTTTTCGCCGGGCACGCCCAGCTTGCGCACATTGCCCTGCAGGCCAATGCCCAGAATCACGCTGCGCGCGGTGTAGCCGGTGCCGTCCTCGCATTTCACGCTGAAGACGCCCGTGACCTCATCGCGTTTGATGCCGTCGACTTTCTTGCTGTAGGCGACGTTGACGCCCTGTGCCAAGAGTTCGGCGTCCCAGGTGGCGAGGATGCCTTCGCGTCGCCCCTCGCCAAAGCTCATTCCGCTACGGAGCGGAATATTCCCCGGCTCGGCCATCACAAACTTGCCCTTCTGGTAGTTGTAGATGGTGTCGGACGCGTGCGCGGCCGCCTCCAGCAAAATGTGGGTATTGCCGTGATGTCGGGCGCGGGAAGCGGCGGACAGACCAGCCGGCCCAGAGCCCACGATCACGATGTCGTAATCGGCCTCGGCAGCGGCATTGAACATGGACGGATTGGCGGACGCAGGCATCAGGACCTCACTTGCAAGCCTAGGGTGCTGCGAAGGGTTGCCAGTCGCTGCTTGAAGGCAGCCGGCGCGTATTGTTCATCGTGGCGCAGGGTCTTGAGCAGATCACCCAGCGCTGTTTTCAGGGCCGGTGTGGCCGCCAGCGCCTGCTGCTTCAGCAGGTCGTTGGTCACGTTGACGATCGCCATATAGGCCTGCTCGGCACCGGCATAGTCGGCGTAACTGCTCTCGCTTGCTTCATCTACCAGCGACACCAGCACCTGGCGCTGTAGCGCCGGTGGGAACGCCTGCTGCTCAAGGCGCGGCATCAGCGCCCCGATGGTTGCCGACAGCTTGCTCACCACCTGCAGGGGCGCTAGCCCGCCTTCGGTTTCCCCGGCCGATACCGCGAGATGCGTCGCCCGCACGGCGCGGTCAAACGCGGCGGAAGATTCCGGATAGGCGGCCCGTACGATCGCCCGCAGCATCAACAAATTGCTGTCGTTCAGGCGAATCCGGCCCGGCCCCACGCCCATGCGCGGGTTCCAGCGCTTGTCGCTCATCGGATGGTGGCAGGCGTGGCAGTCAAACAGCACCAGCTCCGGCATCAGTCCATCGCGGCCGCGCTTGGGATCGGCCAGCGTGTCGAGAATTTGCCGCGCCGCCAGCGCCTGGCCCAGCGCCCACACGCGCATTGGGTCGTGCTTGCCCTTGCGCTGTTCGTAGTCGGCATCGATGCGGTAATGGGCGGGCTCCAGCGCGCTGAAGGTGCTGAGCTCAAAAGAAATGCGCGGATGGCCGGCGCCCATGATTCGGTGCGTGACAAATCGCGTCTCATCGCCAAAGTGGCAGGACAGGCACAGCTTGGCCTGCGCCAGCGGCTGGTCGGTCGGATAGAGCCCGCGTGCGACGTTTTGAGCGTGGGTAGTGCCTTTGACGGTGTGTTCGGTCACCCACTGCCCGGCCGGCCCGTGACAGCCCTCGCAGCCCACGCCCTCCGACTGCACAAAGCGCGCGCCGCGCTGGGCCGGCGGCGGGTTGTGCGCATGGCAGTCGAGACAGATTTTGACTTCAGTCGCCGGTTCGCGATAACCCAGATTGCGCACGATGCGCGTCGAGGTCGCGTTCTTCAGCACCTCGAAGGCATTGGTATGGCGATCGAGCCGGGACCAGGTCGTGTACTCGTTCTGCAACACCGGGCTCCCCTCCCACGGCGTGATTGAACCGTGGCAGGTCGAACTTGCGCAGTTGACCGTGCCGACCGTCTCGTGCGGCGAGCGGTGGGGCATCACCGACGCGTCGGCCTGCGCCAGCTGCGTCAGCAGGAGAATGACGACGCCCGGCAGCCACGCAAGCGCAGGACGCAGAAGAGAAGTCGACGACGCGGCAGGCCTGTGCATGCTGGGGCTCTCTCGACGGGGTAGCGGGGTAGGCAACTTCATTTTTCTGTCTGCGGCAGGTAGTCGCCCGGCGCGCCCTTATTGGTGACGGTCCACACGCTGCCATCGGGGTTTCGGTACATCTTGGCCATTTCTTCGGCGGTGAACGGACGCGCGCCAATGCGCCCGAAAACAGCGATTTGCCCGCCGGTTTCATCCACCGCGCGGTCGCGGTCCAGGCCTTTCGACAGCGCCAGCGCCGCGCTGCGGGTCTTGTGCCAGGCAATCAGCTGGGGCTTCGGTTCGGGCGAGAACCCGTAGAACCGCGGCTGGGTGTCCGGCGCGGTCAGCTGGATGACTTTCAGCCCGTTCACGCCGTCGGCCACATAGGCAAAGAGCGAGGCATTGGTCGAGCCGACCACGACGTCGCTGGCGTCGTTGAGCGTTCCGTCGGCGGTGAAGCGTTGGTACTCGCGCGGCGCATCGGCGCGTTCAATGTCCACAATCACCAGCCCGTCCTTACCCGCCGCCACGTAGGCGTAGGTGCGGGCAAGGTAGACCCGGCGCGCATCTTCCAGGGCGATCTTCGCCGGCAGCAGCACCGGCTTGGCGGCATCCGTCACGTCCACCACATGCAGTCCGTCAGCCGCCGTGACGTATAGATAGCGGAACTGCAGCGCGCTGGCCCGGGCGCCCGCCAGCGGCACCGACGCCAGCAATCGCGGCTTCAGCGGATCGTCGAGGTCCACAATCTGCACGCCCTGCGGCGTGGTGATGAACGCGCGGCTGCCGCCAACCACAATGTGACTCGCGCCTTTCAGCACATCGCCTTCGTTCCAGGTCGCGGCCCGGGTGAGGAAATTGTTGCGGGCTTCGCCATCGCTGAAGGTGTCAACGTTCACCACGATCAGACCTTCCTCGGCGTCGGTGATAAACGCGTAGTGATAGACCGGATGGAAGGGCTGTTCCTGGTTGGTCTCGCGCATCAGCGGCCCGGTGTTCCGCGCGGGCGCCACCGGCTGGTTGGTCGGCAGCGCCATGCAGGTCGCGTTGGCCGATGCCACGTGCGCATCGTGCCCAAGCGGCGAATACGGCGCGGTTACGATGCGTTGGGTAAAGCCCTTGTTCGGGATGCCCGCCGTGTCGTACACCCGGAAGCCGCCCTTGCCTTCGGCAACGTAAAAATACTCGCCGCGCAGCTGCACGCAGCGCGCCGCATCGTCCGTGCTGTGGGCGTGCGCCTCGGGCAGTTCCTTGCCACGCCCCTCGTGGGCCTTATAGCGATCGGGATAGGCGTAGCGCTGCAAATAGCTGCCAATAACGGCCTGCGGCTCGTCCAGTTCGGTCACGGCAACGCCTTCCACATGACCGGCTTCGCCCAGCATGGCGTAGCCGCCGATGAAGTTGACGAAGTTCGTTCCCTGCAGCAGCAGCTGGGCCATGATGGCGTTGTTGTCGTTCTTGCTGGAGACGTGGCAGTCGTCGCAGGTCTTGGTTTCTTCCTTGCGCTCGGTATGCGGGTAATGCGGCGCGAAGGCCTGGCTGGAGAAGCCGCTGGCGGCAATCGGCGGCTGCTGGATGTAAATGCGCTCGCGGTTGATGTTTTGCGAGGACAACACCAGCGCGGAGCTCGAGCGAATCGGCGCAATGCGCGCGCCCTTCACCGGACCATGCTTGCCCAGCTGGAACACGTCGTCGCGCGCCACCTGTACGTTATAGGTCGCGTAATTGCGGGTTTCACCGCCCTCGTAGTGAAGGCGATCGGTTTTCCAGTTGGCCTGAATCGGCAGATGGCAGCCCGCGCAGCTGGTCGTCCACGACAGATGGCAGGTGAAACAGAGCATTTTTTCGTTGTCGTGGGCGAGTTCGGTGGCCCCGAGGCCCCATTTACCCTTGCGCCCGGCCTCGCCCGCCGCCATCAGCTTGGCGCGTGCAGCTTTCTCGTTGAAGGTCGGATGCTTCGAGTTGACCGAGTCTTTGACCAACGAGACTTTCCATTCCTTGTCGGGATGCAGCGCCGAGCGCTGGAACAGTTCACCGTTCCGCCACTCGAAGCGGCGCCGACCGTCCTGCGTCTTCAGCAGCGAAAGGTCCATCCCACCGGGCCGCGCGGCCGGGCCCGAGGTGTGTAGCGTGGGATAGGTTTTTGAGGTGCCGTGGCAGTCCGCACAGTCGATTTCGATCGCCGCTGCGACTTCGCCATAGATATGCCCATTACCGTGCATGTCCTGGGAGAAATGGCAGTCCACGCAGTGCATGCCCTTGTCCATATGAATGGACCCCATGTGCACGGCCTTGTCGAACTTCTTCGGGTCGTCGTCGGGCACGGTCTTGCCCTCGGCATCCAGCAGCGCGCCTTTGCGGTCGCGCTTGAACACGCCGCGAAACACCCAGCCGTGGCCGTGATAGTCGGCAAACTGCGTGTCTTTGAGCTTGGGATTGAGCTTCGAGATCTCCGCCAGATACTCGGGATCTGACCATTTGCCACGAATCGCGGCCTCTTCCGGATTGCGCTTGTTGATCTCGTGGATCTCGGCCGCCGTCGGGTGCTTTTCTTTTTCTGGCCACAGGAAGGGCGCATCGGCTTCGTAGTCAGACTGGATGTAGCCGTAGAAGGAATTCACGTAGATGTTCGGCTGATGCATGTGACAGACCATGCACTGCGACGAGGGAATCGCCCGGGTGAACTCGTGCTTCAGCGGATGCCCCGACTCGCCCTTGGGAATCGTCGGGTCGCCGGTCTGCGTATACCCCCGGTTGCCGAATTTGCCGTAGGGGCCGGAGTGCTTCTCCTCGCGATCGTTGGCATAGATCACATGGCAGGCGGTACAGCCCGACGAGCGATAGTCGCCGGGATTATCGTTGGTGCCAAGGAACCAGAGATGCGGGTCGTTGAGGCGGGTTTTGGTGAGGTTGATCACCGGCACTGCAATGCGGCTGCCCGTGCCCGGACCGCGATTGGACTGCTTGAGGTCGGGCCGCCCCGGCTCGTCCAGTTTCTGCAGCGCGCCGGTACTGTTTGGCAGCCCGATTTCCGGAAACTGGCTGTTGATTACACGGCCGCCATGCTCGAAAACCCGAAACACGTCGGCCGGCGGGATCGTTTCCCAGGCTGGCAGCGGATAGAGCTTCTCAAGAACGCCTTTCTCCAAATAAAGCTCGTTGTCGACCTTGATGGGATTCAGGATGGCTGCGGCCAGTCCGTTCTCGGTGTACGCCTCGCCCAGCATGTAGCGCTTGAAGGGCAGGATGCCGTTGTTATACGCCGCCCCGCCCCACAGCATGCTGGAGGTGCTCATGAGGCTGCGCTCCTGCGACTGGATGATCGGAAGATGGCATTCACCGCAGGCATGCCGCGCGATGCGCAGGTCGCCCGGATTGATGAAGCGCACGTAGGCCGGGTGCTCGCGGTTGAGTTTGGCAAACGAGCCGGGCGGATTGGCCGACGAGGGGTACCGCCAGAAATGCTCGTCGCGTGGCAGGATGTGCGCCTTGTCCATCGCCTCGCGGTAGGCCGGATTTGTCTTGTCCGGCGCGGCGCCGCCAGCCGCGTGCTTGATGTTTGCATCGCCGCCGTGGCAATCGGTGCAGCCGATGACGACGCCCGGATTGGCGTGCATGGTGTGGCGGTCGGTGCCCTGATGACAGCTCAGACAGCCCGCCGACTTGGCGTCCGCCGCGGCCTGCGTCTGGGCTTTGGGTGCGGGCGGCGCCATGACGTAATCGCGTTCCACCAGGTGGGCCGCTTCGTTCGCGCCGGCGGGTCCTGCAGGCAGCAGCGACAGTGCGCACAGCCACAGCGCAAACAGGCCGGCGAGAGAAGACGGGTGACGACGCATAAGCAGCATGCTCAGAAGGCCAGAATCGCGTTGATGAAAGTGGAGTACAGGTTGTCCTGATCTTCACCGTAGAGGTCGATCAGGCCTTGCCCCAGATGGAGCATGCTGGCGGAGGCGTTAATTACGACGTTCTGGTTGTACCAGGGGCGGTACTGCATGCCGATGGCGAAATCGGTGCCCAGTTCACCGTCAGGCTCACCCTGCATCCGCAGGGCGCCCAGACTGCTGGTGTCCATGAAGCGCAGGTACGACACGTTGCTGGTAATGCGCAATTCCGGCAGCACATCAAAGTCGGCTCCTACCCCGTAGAGTTGCAGGCCGGGATTGACGAAATTCGACTGCCCTTGGTCGCGCGACGAACGCAGCGAAGGCAGGATGCCGTTGCGCCCCGAGAACGCGATGCCGCCCCCGCCGATAAGCGGAATGCCCTGCCGGATGAAATACGCGGTGTCGGCACCAGCGAACTGCGGCGCCTCGAGGATAGCGTCGAAGCCATTGGCCTCGCCGTCGTAAGGGTCGCCGTCGCCGGTGGCGAACAGCAGATTGCCGCGCAGGCGAATCCAGCTGTAGTCGCGCGAAATTTCGCTCGCATGAAAGGCCGCGAGGATGGTCTGCTCGCGTCCGGCGATTGGACTATGCGAATCCGTACCGACCGCCAGATAGGTCGAGGTGCTGAGATTCAGCCGCAGCTTCTGCCAGAGGTAGTACAGGCTGCCGTCGCCGCTGTAGCCAATATAGGTCACCGCGTAATCGTGCGGCTGGGCGTCGCCCACCAGCGCCGGTCGCACCAGGAATCCGTTGCTGTCGTAGTGGTCACCGGATTCATCGTTGCGGTTGTGGGTGATGCTGAACTGCGAGGTGAAGCCGAGCATCGGAAAATCCTGCACAAACAGGTTGCCGGTGAAGATGTCGTCTTCCCGCAGGTCCTTAAACATATCGTTCAGGCCGCTGTTGGTGTTTTTCTCCAGACGGCGAAACCAGGCCAGGTTGTACTGGTAGCGGTTGTTCGCGCGATTGCCGAACAGCCGCACGCCCAGCGGCTGGTCGATATACAAAAAGCCGCGAAAATCCGAGGTGAAGGGCTGGATGCCGACGCGCAGCGAATCAAAGTCGTAGCGGTCGGAGACGTTCTGCAAGTGCTTGTCGAGGAAGAGCTCCTGCAGGCCGGCGAAATGGTCTTCACGGGTTCTGCCCTGCAGCGGGTCAACCAGCAGCGCGCCCGCCTCCTCCACGTTGGCGCGGTTGTAGTTGATCGCTGCCAGCGCGCGGAATTCGTAGTCCGGTGGCTTGAAGGTCGTGTTGCCTTTGATCAACGAGAAGCCGGCCAGAATGGTGGTCGCGAATACCTGCTGCTCGTTGCTGCCATAGATGTTGTTGGCATCCGGAAACGAGGTGGTCTGCGAGACGGGCGTGGGGACCGAACGCGCTTCAAACAGCGTGTCTGAAATGGCAATCGCGTTCAGGAATACATCGGGCCCGAGGCGCGGAATCGGAATATCGCCCTTCAGCAGGTTCTGGTTGTAGGGGTCATACCACGGAAACTTGAAATCCAGCGCCTGCATCAGCCGCCAGCGGTCGGGCAAGGGAATCGACTCGCGCGGCAGATTGGCTGACGGGGGTGCGACCTGCGAGGGATCGATCGGCGGCAGGGTCACCACCTTGCCAGCGAACTCGCCCGGACGTGCAGCGTCGATCGGCGAACGCGCGCCGGTGCCGGTTTGTTCGCCGGCAAACCGCGGCGGCCCCGGCACTTTCACCCGCTCCAGACTGAACTGGCTGTAGCGGTCGGGGCTGCGCAGCGCCCAGGCGACGTCTTCTGCCCGGCTGCCATAACGCACCTGATACCACTGCCCTTGTACCGCGAGGACTTCCAGCAGATTGCCGCGCCCGACCAGCGCCACGGCCTGCGCGCCGGGCGACGGCGCCGTGCGCAATTCGATGCGCTCGGCCATGACCTGCATGATCTGCTGGGCGGCGGGTGCAGTCGCCGCCGTGGCCGGGGTGACGACCCAGCACTGCAGGCCCAGCAGCAGACCGCACCAAGGCGCCGCAAACCGACGCGTCATCGGCTTAAAACCCGGCGCAGACATTTTGTTGCTCGCTACTGACAAAGGGCGACTGCGGGCATTGCGCGTAGCGCAGACCGGGCGCGAGCCGGTCGGTCCGCAGCGCTTTCGGTGCCTGCCCGACCGCCCCGCGAATGACCCCGCCGACGCTCGCACGCTGCAGGCCCAGAAAGGCCACCATGTCGTCCTGGTCGATACCGTCGCCGGAGACGCCGATCGCCCCGACCAGCGTGTTGCCGCGATAAATGGGCACCGCGCCGGCAAAAATCTGAATGCCGTTGTCCGCCCCCACCGGGGCCAGCGTACAACTCCCGAAGGAAGTACCCGGCACGGCAAGCGCGGAAATCAGGCGCACGCCCACCATGTCGAGTTGCAGGCCCACGTTGAACGGGCTCCATTGCGTGCTGTTCGACAGCGGGCCGGGGCCGCGCGTGTCGATGCCGTCGGGAAAATTGGGTCTGGCGATATTGCCGATCGCGCGTCCCGAGAACGCGGTGCCGGTGAATACGTCGCGCCCGAAAAACCGTTGCGCCGCGCTCATCCGCGGACCCGCGCCGGGAAAACTGATGCCGGCAACGCTGTTGGCCGGAAGGCTGCGCAACCGGGCACTGGCATCGCGGCGCGAGAACAGCGCCGCGGTGCGGGCTTTCTGCAAGGACACATCGGTGCCAAAGACCGGCGCATCCGGCGTGCGTGCGATCCCGAGGATGTTGCCGTTGGCGTCGACCACCGAGACCGTGACCTGCGCCGGCGAGTTCAGCGGTCGTCGAATCTGCGCGCGGGCCTGATTGGCTACCCCGATTGCCTGCTGCAGGATTTCACCCACAAAGGCAGCGCTGAGTCCGCCGTCGGCGGCGGCCATCGGTGGGTAGCGATTAGCGCCCGCCCCGTCTTCCAGAATGAATGCGCGGCGTGCGGCCAGCGCCGCCGTGGCATTACTGCGCGTGGCGGCCACATAGCCCGAGCCCGCGCGGCCGTAGACCCGCCCGGCCTTGACCGCGGCGGTGGTGTAGCCCGCCACCGCAATGGGCGTGGCCCTGACCGGCACCCGGCGCGAGACCGCCGGCACGGCGCCGTCGGAGGTGGAATACGCGAGCTTGATGCCACCGGCCGTGATCTGGTCGGCGCGGATGCTGGCGGGCGGCGTGAAACCGCGTTGTGCCGCCAGTGCAATGCGCTCCTCGCGATCGGTCCGCGGCACGCGCGGCGTGAGGTCAATGGTGTAGGTCGCAGACGTGCCGGCAATCACCCCGACGCCACCGACCACCACGCCCGACTTGTACAGCGGGAAGCCGCCCGGATCGCCGGCCAGACCCAGCGGCGAGCGCCGCGGGCCGATGCCGGTGGCGCCACCCAGGTCGTTGGTCTGGACCAAATCGCCGCAGGGCAGCTGGCTGAACTGCACGCCGAACAGCGGTCCGCCGGGCTGATTCCGGACGCCCGGCACAAAGTGGTTCTGGATGATGAAACTCGCAGTGCGGGTACTGAATGCGTTGCCCGAAGAGGACAGATAAGCGCCGGTGAGCGCTTTCGCGATCGCCGCCAGCGCCGCAAGGTCCAGCCCCGTCTTGCCGCTGGAAATGCCTTCAAGCCCGCCCGTCACCGGCAAACCCGTGCGCAGTTCCACCGCGCTGGCCGCGCCGCGGCGGAACACGCCCAGCACGTTGCCCACGCGGTCGACCACCGCGATGGTAAACCGCGTCTGGCCCAAAGCCTCGGCGGCTTGTTCGGCCTGCGCCGCCACCCGGTTGACTTCGGCGACCGTCAGGCTCGCTGCCCGCGCGGGCGTCGCGGCAAACAGCAAGGCACAGAGCCCGAGCAAACAGCGGACGGTCATTGAATCGCCACCCCGCTGGGACGCTTTAACACGGCCAGCGGTAAGGGCGCGGTATGCGCCCGTGGCGAGGGCAGCCTGGCGGGCTGGTGGAAGCCGTGGCACAAGCCGCAGTCGGAAGTCACCTTGTTGGCCACCGGCGTGGCGCCGGCGTGGCAGTCGCGGCAGATGTTGATCTTCGGCATCAGCACCTGCGTGGCCTTGTCCGAGCGCTCGGCGGCATGACAGTCGGTGCAGGACTGGTTGGCGTGGCTTGCGTGGTCAAAGACCGACTTCGGCATCCAGGTATGCGCCGCCTGCACCGGGGCGATTTTCCACTGCGGCAAATCCTGCCCCGGCGTGCCCGCGAGCCCGGCGTCGGGCACGCGGCTCACCTCGTGGCAGACCACGCAGGAGGTTTTCTCAAACAGTTCCGTCGCCGCCGCGGACGCTCGCTCGCGGGCATTGCCCGGCGCCTTGAGGAAGCTCTGCGCCGGGCGTTCGGCTTCGCCTGGGCGCGAGATTTTGATCGTGTGGCTGAGCGGTGCCGCGTCGGGCGGCAGGCCACCCATCGCCTCGACATAGGCATAGAACTCGCGCACCGCGGTCAGCACCGCCGGCACGTCACCATGCGGCACTTCGCGGTTCGACATCGCCGGCTCGAGCTTCAGCGCATGACAGGACGCGCAGTGGTCTTTCATGTTCACCGGCTCAAACGCCAGCCCGTCCTGCTTCAGCACGTGGCAGTTGGCGCATTCCATGTGGACTTCGCCGCGCGGGCTGTCGATGCCCTTGTCGCTGAGATGCACATCGTGGGGGAATTTGAGGCCGGTCGGCTCCTGCAGGGTTTCGCCGGCCGCCGGCCGCACGCGACTTAGCTTGGTATCCGGCGGGGCTGCCGCCACTTGCACGCGAAACTCGGGGTGTTGGGTCGCGAAGTCGGCAACGTCTTCGGTGTGGGTGGCTGGCAGCGCGAGCTTGATGTTGCGATGACAGTCTGCGCACTCGCGGCCCACGTAGTGCAGGTTCTGCGCGGCAAGCGCGAAACTGCCCTGATGGTCGTGGTGGCAGTCGGCACAGCGCTGGTCGGCGATCCCGTGGACCGCACCGGCGTCGGTCGGCACATGGTCACCCACCCCGGCGTGGCAGGTCTTGCAGTCCTTGTCCATCACCCGCGTAAACGGCGCGCTGTGGCAGACCTTGCAGTCATGGGCCCAGGACTGGTGGGCCGCCGCCAGCGGGCCGGGATTCCATACCCGGTCCAGCGCGAGCACCGTGGGGGGCGGCGTGACGTAGGTGCCGGGCGCGGGCTGGGCAACCCGGTCGTCGTGGGTCTTGCGGCTGGCAGGGTCGGTGACCGCCGGATCGTGGCGGCGACCGGTCAGACGCGCCTGCACGCGGTCGATTTGCGGGTTCACGTACTCGGCCAGCCCAGGGACCTTGGCAATCAGCGCTTTCAGATCCTCCGCGTGGTCGGAGCCCGCCACCGGCAGGAGCAGGCACAGGCCAATCGCGCTCACAAACAGCAGCCAGGACAACAGGCGGCGGCCGCCTAGCGGGCGCTGGAGCCGCTTGATTTCAGCGGCGATCGGGTCGTCGTGGTGCTGCATGGGGTCTACCAGTAAAAGAAGACCGCGACGATATGCGCGGTCAGCGTGGCCAGCAGCGCGAACGATAGCGGCACATGAACCAGCAGCCAGAGGTCGGTCCAGGCCTTCAGTCGAACGAAGCTGCGGATTTCATCCAGAATCGACAAGCGCTGGAACTGCAGGGCATAGAGGTCGCGCACCGCCCGGTCATCCTGCCGCGCCAACGGCTCGAGGGTCGCCACCGCCCGCCGCGTGGGGCAGGCCATCACCTGGGCCCGGAAGCGACCAAACAGCGGACCCACAATTGCCGCTTCGGCGGAGCGGGCGACCAGCGCCTGCAGGTCAGGAGAGAGTTTGCCCGCCAGACGTTTGGAGCGGGCGTCGAGTTCGCGCAGCGTGCCGCCCAGGTCCTGCAGCGTCTTGCCGTCCAGCACCCCGCTCATCAGCGCCGGGTTGCGGAAATACACGTAAATGCCCCACATCCCGCTGAGGATGACGGCCATCATCAGGGCATAAGCCAAGGTGTGGATGTTCCAGCCAAACTGAAAGCCGGTGTGCAGGGTGGCGACGACGACCAGCGCCACGCCCATGTACACATGCGCCGATAGCCAGCCCTTGACCGACCCCAGACGGGACCGGTAGGCGCGCTTGCGCACGCCGAAAAGCATCAGCCAGAGAATCATGAGGGCACCGATGGTGCCCAGCGTGTAGCCCAGCCAGGTCCCGCCATTGGGCACGGTTTCCGGCTGGTCCCAGACGTAGGCGATGACGCTGCCGAGTACCAGCAGGGTCATCCATTTGAGATAGCGGAAGCGGGAAAATTTGAGAACGTTTTCGTGCAACATGCGGCCGCCTTTTCCGATTCCTTGCACTTAATATCAGCAATCGTGGCTATGCTACTGGTAAATATGGAATCAATGCCACCCTGTGTCTGGGGATAATCCGTCCGCATTGGAGGCAACCGGGCGCGGCTTTCGTCGCGCCTTGGGGTCTCCGCAGGTTCAAATGCGCGCCCGCCGCCGGCCAGCCGCGGGCCTGTCAGGGCCAGTGTTAGGATGCGGCCACAGCGTTGGGGACCGCCGCTTGCGGTCCGGGTGACGCCGGTGCCCTTAGGCAGCGCGCCACCGCCACACCCTCTCCATCCCTTAGCGAAAGGACCCCCTGATGAGACGCGCAGCTATCGTGTGCCCGCTCCGTACGCCGATTGGCGGCTTTGGCGGCACTCTCAAACCCCTGACCGCCGACGTGCTGGCCACTGCCATCTTCAAGGCCGTCATCGAACGCAGCGGTCTTGCGCCCGAACAGCTCGACGAGGTCATCGTTGCCCAGAGCTACATGAGTGGCGAAGCGCCCTGCATCGCGCGCTATGCCGCGCTGGCGGCAGGGTTCCCGATCGACCTTCCCGGCTACAGTCTGGATCGACGTTGCGGCTCTGGCCTGCAGGCCCTGATCAACGCGGCGATGCTGGTGGAAGGTGGACACGCCGACGTGGTCCTCGCGGCCGGTGTCGAAAGCATGAGCAACATCGAGTACTACACCACCGACATGCGCTGGGGCTCGCGCGCCGGCACGGTGCGGATGCATGACCGGCTGCAGCGCGGGCGGGAACGCTCCCAGCCCGAGGCGCGCTTCGGGCACATTTCGGGCATGCCGGAAACGGCGGAAAATCTGGCCCGCGAATACGCCATCTCCCGCGAAGAGCAAGACCAGTTCGCGCTCGAGAGCCACCACCGCGCGGCGGCGGCCTGGGCGGGCGGCCGCTTCGACGACGAGGTCGTGGCGCTGGAGGTGCCGCAGGCCAAAGGCGCGGCGATCCACTTCGCCCGCGACGAAGGCATCCGCGCCGAGGTCAGCATGGAGGCGCTGGCCAAACTGAAACCCGTGCTGAAAGACGGCACGGTCACCGCCGGCAATGCCTCCCAGCAAAACGATGCCGCGGCCGCCTGTCTCGTGGTGGCCGAAGAGCGGCTGGCATCGCTCGGGCTGGAACCCATCGCCTTCCTGCGCGGCTGGGCCGCTGCCGGCTGCCATCCCGCCACCATGGGCATCGGTCCGGTGCCCGCGGTACAGAAACTGTTCAAGAAAACAGGCCTCGGCTTTGACGATCTGGATCTCGTGGAATTGAACGAAGCCTTCGCGGCTCAGGCGCTTGCAGTGCTGCGCGCCTGGGGCTGGCACGACTCGTCGCGCCTAAACGTGAATGGCTCGGGCATTTCGCTTGGCCACCCGATCGGCGCCACCGGCTTACGCATCGCCGCCACGCTGATGCACGAGTTGAAGCGCCGCGGCGGCCGTTACGGCCTGGAGACGATGTGCATCGGCGGCGGTCAGGGCCTGGCGGCAATTTTCGAACGCGCCTGACCAGGCAATAACAACATCAGTCGCCGGCCGCTTGCCGCGCCGGCATGGGGAAGAGCATGACCATAGACGTTGAAAACTTTCGCAATCGGCGCAACGACGACCGCTGGAACCGGGTCTCGGTGGGCGACATCATCGAGCGCATGACCTGGAGCGCGCCGGACCGGATTGCGCTCATCTGCACCGCCGACGCCACCGTCAATCCGGCCTATCGCCGCCTGACTTATGCCGAGGCCAATGCGCTCATCAACCGCGTGGCGAACGCCCTGCTGGCGCTGGACCTGCCGCCGGCCAGCCGCATCGCCATGTTCTGCGACAACTCGAACGAGGCCTGGCTGAGCAAAATCGCCATTGCCAAAGCCGGGCTGGTCGCCGCGCCGGTCAACGTGATGATGGCGCCTGACGTGATTCTCGAAACTCTGGCGCACGTGGATGCGCAGATTGCGCTGGTTGATCAGGTGCAATGGGATCGTCTGGGCGCCAGACTCGCGCCCGCCGGCATCAGGCCGGTGATGTCGATCGGCGGCGGCACCCACGGCGTTGCGCCAGATTTCGATGCCTTCATCGCGCCCTTCGACGCCAGCGAGCCCGATATCAAAATCCACGGCGACGACGTCTGGGAAGTGCTGTTCACCTCCGGTACGACCGCGCGGCCCAAGGCCGTGATGATCTCCCACACCTACTCCTACATGACCGCCTACAGCCACGTGCTGACGCAGACCCGCGGCCTCTCGCATGAATCGGAGATTCGCCATGCCGCCTTCACGCCGATGGTCTATCACATCGGCGATCATGCCTGCGTGTTCAGCCCGCTGATGGCCGGCGGCTCGGCGGTGATGGGGCGTAAGCCCGAGGGCCACGTGATGGCGGACACCTGTACCCGCGAACGCGTGACCTGCCTGTTCGGCGGCTCGCCACAGTTTGTAGAAAGCATCATCCGCGCGGTTGATGAACGGCCGGCGGCCTATGACCTGAGCGCCATGACCGCCATGCATTTCGGCTGGGCGCCGCTGGCGCCGGGTTCACTGGCCGCGTTCCGCCGGATTTGCGGGCCGCAGCTCAAGGTCTACGAAATCTGCGGCCAGACCGAAGCGGTGTCCTGCCATCGCTTCCACATCGAGCGCCACGTGGACATGTACATGGCCGAATCACCGCAGATGAATCATGTCGGACAGCCCAGCCCCATCATGGCGGCGACCGTGTTTGACGAGCATGGCAACGACCTGCGCGGCCGCAAGGGCGTGGCGGGCGAAGCGGTGTATCGCTCGCCGGCGATGTTCTCGGGCTACTACCGCGATCAGAAAGCGACCGAAGAAGCGCTGGCCGGCGGCTGGTTTCACTCGGGAGACAGCTTCGTCTATCACGACGACGAAGTGCGTTTGATGGTCGATCGCTACAAGGACATCGTGAAATCCGGCGGCGAGAACGTCTCGACCATTCGCGTCGAAGCCATTCTGCAGCAACACCCGGACGTGCAGCGCGCCGCGGTGGTGGGTGTGCCGGATGAACGCTGGGGCGAAGCCGTCGTTGCCTGCATTATCCCGAAGCCGGGCGCGCAGATAGAGGATGCCGCGCTGATTGGCTTTGCCCGTGAGCGCCTCGCCGGCTTTGAAACGCCGAAGCGCATCGTGGTGATGGACGAGTTTCCGACCACCGTCGGCGGGAAGATTCTGAAGTACAAAATCAGGCAGGCGCTGGCCGCGGAAGGCTAAAGCAGCCGCGACGCCGTGCCGGCAGGCATGGCGTCGTGTGCGGGAAGGAATGGTGGGCCGTGTAGGACTCGAACCTACAACCTACTGATTAAGAGTCAGCAGCTCTACCAATTGAGCTAACGGCCCTTCCGGGAGGAAAGATGGGGCGAGCGATGGGGTTCGAACCCACGACATCAGGTACCACAAACCTGCGCTCTACCAACTGAGCTACGCCCGCCATTGTCCTGTTTATTTCGCGTTGGCCCTGCCCTCACCGCCGGTTGGAATCGGGCGGTGAGTGGCGCGCCTGGCAGGACTCGAACCTGCTACCCTCGGCTTAGAAGGCCGATGCTCTATCCGGATGAGCTACAGGCGCTTTCAAACCCTTGGTGGCAGCTTGCGCTTCCGGATGTGGTCGGGGCAGAGGGATTCGAACCCCCGACCCCCTGCTCCCAAAGCAGGTGCGCTACCAGACTGCGCTATGCCCCGATCAAGCTCGGTCACTGGCCGTACGCGAAAGAAGTCGGATGATACGCAGCGAGGCGGGGCGACGCAACGCATCAGCCGCGGTTTTCTGCTTGCGTATCCACACGCTGCTCCAGCACCATGCGCGCGCTGCCGGCGGCCACCGCCGCCCGGCCTTTATCGCACGCCCAGACTCCATCGAAAGGATCCCCCATGGCCGGCACCCGCGTTCTTTTTGAGACCTCCAAAGGCAATATCACGCTGGAAATGTTCGACGAGCAGGCGCCCGCCACCGTCGCCAATTTCCTGCAGTACGTGAACGACAAGTTCTACGTCGGCACCATTTTTCATCGCGTGATCGACGGCTTCATGATTCAGGGCGGCGGTTTTACCGCTGAAATGAGCCAGAAAAAGACCCTCGCGCCGATCGGCAACGAAGCCAACAACGGCTGCGGCAACCAGAACGGCACCATCGCCATGGCCCGCACCAACGACCCGCATTCGGCGACCGCCCAGTTCTTCATCAACGTCAAAGACAACGACTTCCTTAACCACCGCGACCAGTCCATGCAGGGCTGGGGCTATTGCGTGTTCGGCAAGGTGGTCGAGGGTATGGACGTGGTTAACAGCATCAAGGCGGTGAAAACCGGCCGCGCGGCGGGCATGACCGACGTGCCGGTCGAGACGGTCGAAATTACCGGCGTCAGCGTCGTCTGAGCGAGGTCGCCCCGGTGTCCACGCTTTTCCTGTCTGACGCTCACCTGAGCGACCAGCGTCCGGCGCAACTGCCGGTGTTCAAGGCCGTGCTCGAACGGGCAGCGGCACGCGGGGCGGCGGTCTACATCCTGGGCGATCTGGTCGAGTTCTGGCCCGGCGACGATGACGATGCCCCCTTCCATCGGGAAGTCGTCGCCGCGCTGGCTCGCTTCAGCGCCGGCGGCGGTGCGCTTCATGTAGCACTGGGCAACCGGGACTTCCTGCTCGGCGAGCACTTCGCGGCCGACACCGGCGCGCAACTCTTGCCGGACTACAGCACCCTGCCGCTGGCCGGCGGCACGGCGCTGATCGGCCACGGCGATCTGCTCTGCACACGAGACATCAAATACCAGCTGTTCCGGCAGTTCGTGCGCGACGCCACCAATCAGCAGAAATTTCTGGCTGCGCCCCTGGCCGAGCGCCGACGCATCGCCGCCCAGACCCGCGAAGGCACCGCGGCGTCGATGACGGAAAAGGACGACCACATCATGGACGTCGACGAGGCCGAAGTGCTGCGGGTGATGCAGGCGCATGACGCAAGCCTGCTGATTCACGGCCATACGCATCGCCCCGGTCGACACGAAATGACCGACGGTGGCGTCCAGCGCCAGCGCTACGTGCTGGGCGACTGGTATAGCGAAGGCACGGTCCTGTGGGTAGACGACGCCGGCTGTCGCCTGCTGTCGACTACCGCGTTTCTCGCCGAGGTCTAGTCTTTCGCGGCAAGGGCGCGCCGATAGCGCGCCCAGTCAAAATGCGGGCCCGGATCGGTTTTCCGTCCGGGCGCGATATCGGAATGACCCACAATCCGCGCCGATGACAAGCCCGGGTAACTCGCGAGTAGGCTCCTCGTCAGCACGACAAGTTGCACGTACTGCGCCTCTTCATAGGGCTCCTCGTCGCAGCCTTCCAGTTCGATCCCGACCGAAAAATCGTTGCAGGCCGTTCGGCCCTGAAAGCTCGACACCCCGGCGTGCCAGGCGCGGTCGCTCGTCGCCACAAACTGCAGCAACTCGCCGTCGCGTCGAATCAGGAAGTGCGCCGAGACCCGTAAGCCCTGCAGACTGGCGAACGAGGCGTGTGCGGCGTAATCCAGCTGATTCAGAAACAGCGCCTCGATATGCGGCCCGCCGTACTGCCTGGCCGGCAGGCTGATGCCGTGAATGACCAGCAGATCCACCACTGCCCCCAGCGGGCGGGCGTCGCAATTGGGCGAGCGACAGCGTCGCGCCCCGCTACACCAGCCGCTTTGCGGATCAAGCATCAGCGGCCTCTTCTCAAGCTGCCGTCGGTGCCGCCAGGACCAGCGAGAACGCCTCGTCCTCACCGGTGAAATACCGTTCTATCGCAAAGCCCGCGGCCGCCAGCAGCTTCTGCAGCGCATCCGGCGAGAACTTGCGGCTGATCTCCGTGCGGATGCTGTCGCCCGCCGCGAGCTGCAGACGGCTGTTCAAGGCGGGCAGTTCCACGGTCTGCGCCTCGCGGCTCACCAGATGCATTTCAATCTGCGCTTCCTGCTCGTTGTAGAGCGCGCGGTGGGCAAACTGCGCCGGGACAAAATTAGCGCCCACGCCGGCGTTCAGCACCGACAGCACATTGAGGTTGAAGGCCGCGGTGTAGCCCGCGGCATCGTTGTAGGCGGCGTTGAGGACGGCCGTCGCTTTCACCCGGTCGGCGCCCAGCAGCAGGCGGTCGGTCGGCCGCATCAGGGCGCGGATTTCGCGCAACAGGGCGAGCGCCGCCGGGTCGGTGAAATTGCCGATGGTGCCGCCGAGAAACATGTACAGCGTTGGGCCAGCCAGCACGGGCAGATGGTCGAGCCCGGCGGTGAAATCTCCTTGCAGCGGGGACACCGTCAGGCCGGTGTAGCGTCCCGTCAGCAGCGCCGCGCTTTTGGTCAGCACCGCCGCGCAGACATCGAACGGACAGTAGGTCACCGCCAGCCCCAGACCTGCGGATGCTTCAAATAAAGGTCCGATTTTGGTCGCCACGCCGCTGCCAAGTTCGACCATCACCTGCGGCCTGACGGCCTCGACAATCTCGCGTGCATGGGCCAGCAACAGCGCCCGCTCGGCGCGGGTCGGGTAATACTCGGGCGTCTCACAGATGGCTTCAAAGAGCGCCGAGCCGTGGTCGTCGTAGAAATACTTGGGCGGCAACTCGCGCGGTATGCGGAGCAGGCCGTCGCGGACATCCTCCAGCAAAGAAGGCACGGCACGGGAGGCGGGCACCAGTTGCGGCGTATGCGCGCTGGCAGACAAGGACAAATCGGACATGCAACACCTAAAGGAAAGGCCGCGGGGGACGCGGGCGATGATAGCACCGCACATCGTGCGCACCGGGTTTGAATCCGCCAGCCCGCAGCGATTAGGCTAGCCGCCCCGCCACCTGCGAGCCCGCCCCTGTGCCGAACACCTTCGACCGTAGCGCCACCCAGATCGATTTTTTTGCCGACCTCGAGGCCAATGTGGCGGCGGCGCTGGCCGAGGACCTCGGCGCAGGCGACGCCACCGCGACGCTGATTCCCGCCGCTCGCACCGCCAGCGCCACCGTGCTGGTCCGCGAGACCGCGGTGCTGTGCGGGCAGCGCTGGTTCACGGCGGTGTATGCGGCCATCGACCCCACCCTGCGCATTGAGTGGCAGCAGCAGGACGGCGACCGGCTGGCAATGAACGACGTGGTCTGCACCATTCACGGCAACGCGCGCGCGATCGTCAGCGGCGAACGTGCGGCGCTTAATTTTCTGCAAACCCTGTCCGGCACCGCCAGCGCCACCCGAATTTACGCCGACGCGCTGACCGGCACCGCGACGCGGCTACTCGATACCCGCAAGACCATTCCGGGGCTGCGCCGTGCGCAGAAATACGCCGTGCGCTGCGGCGGCGGTTTCAATCACCGCGCCGGGCTCTACGACGGGGTGCTGGTCAAAGAAAATCATATTGCGGCGGCCGGCTCGGTCGCGGGGGCCATTGCGGCCCTCAAGGCCGGGCACGTCGATTTACCAATCGAAGTCGAAGTTGAGCAGCTGTCGCAGATCGAGGAAGCCATCGCGGCCGGTGCCGATATGCTGCTGCTCGACAACTTCACGCCCGAACTGCTGCGCGCGGCAGTGGCCCTAACACGGGGTCGGGTGCGCCTCGAGGCGTCCGGCGGTTTCGAGCTGGCAGACCTGCCGACGGTGGGCGCAACCGGCGTCGATTTTGTGTCGGTCGGCAGCCTGACCAAACACCTCCGCGCCACCGATTTCTCGATGCGGATCGTGCACGCCGACCTGCCCTGATCCGGCGCTAGAGGCGGCGGCGCACCGTTTCGTAAATGTCTTCTACCGCCGGTTCAGCGGCAGCCAGCAGGCCGGCCAGTTCGGCCAGCCGGGCCTCGGCAAACTCGCGGTCCTTGATGGCGCCCGCGTTGACATAGACGTTCAGCGCCGCGCTCCGCAGGCTGGCCCAGCCGGCCATCACCGCGACGCCGGCATCGCTGACCACGTTCGGATTACCGCGCAGCGCGACCGGCCGCGACAGGCTGATGACCTCGGCCGCCAGCCGCGCGCAATCCAGCGGTGCCTCGGTCGCCTGCTTCAGCGCGACCTGAATCGCCGCCGTCCGATGCGATTTTTCATCCTCGGTCGTCTTGGCAAGCCCGTAGGCCGCCATCACCGCATCAAAGGCCGCAATGTCGGCGGCGATGGCGTCGGTCAATCCTGCCCGCAGGCGCTCCGCCGTGGCCAGCACCTCGGCCATTTCTGGCGCGACGTCGGCGTGTTTTTCTTTGCCGAGCGTCAGGTTGCACACCATGCTGACCAGCGCCGCACCCATCGCCCCCATCAAGCCGGCGGCGCTACCGCCGCCCGGGGTGGAGGCCCGACTGGCGAGTTGATCGAGAAAGGTCTGCAGGGACTCATCGGTCATCATCGGAAAACTCCGGCGGAAAAAGGTCGTCGATTATAGGCCGGCGATGAGGACTTCCCGACCAGGCCGGGGGCGCCTGCTTGTGAAGGGCTACGCCTGCGGCTAGTGTGCCCGCTTGCCCGCGAACTCCCGGAACGCCCAATCCCGCATGAAAAAACTGCTGTTCCTGCTCGATACCGACCCGCTGCCCAATACCTTCGACATCGTGGTTGCCTACGACGCCGGGGTCGACCACGTCACGCCGCTGGCCGGCGTCACGCCGGCGAATGTGGGCAAGCTGGTCGAAGGCGTGGTGTTCACGCGCCCGCCGGCGTCAAAAAAATTCTCCGCCCTGTTCGTCACCGGCTCCAACATGGCCGACGGCGAGGCGCTGCTGAAAGCGGTGCGCCGGCAGTTCTTCGGTAATTTCCGGGTCTCGGTAATGCTCGACAGCAATGGCAGCAACACCACCGCGGCGGCGGCCATCGCCCAGTTGGCGCGCGACCTGCCGCTGGCCGGCAAACGGGCGGTCATCCTCGCGGGCACTGGCCCGGTCGGTCAGCGCGCGGCGGTCATGCTGGCCCGGGAAGGCGCCGAGGTGGTGCTTGCTTCCCGCGCCATCGACCGCGCCGACGCCGCCTGTCGGGCGATGAACGAGCGCTTCAAGACCAGCCTAACCCCGGCCGCCACGCCCGATGCCGCGGCGGTCTCGGCCTGTCTGACCGGCGCGCAGATCGTCATGACCACCGGCGCCGCCGGCATCGAACTGCTACCCGAAGACCTCTGGGCAAACCACCCGACGCTCGAGGCCGTGCTGGACTCCAACGCCACCCCGCCGCTGGGCGTGGCCGGCATCGAGATGCAGGATCGGGGCACGGTGCGCCACGGCAAGCGCTGCTACGGCGCCCTCGGCTTCGGCGGCCTGAAGCTCGCGCTGCAGCGGCACTGCGTGATGCAGCTGTTCGAGCGCAACGACCTCATCCTAGATGCCCCCGAAGTTCTCGCCGAAGCCGTGGCTTTGCTCGGCAGCACCGCGCCGCGAGACGACGCATGACGCTGTTCGAGCAAATTTTGAATGCGCCGGAAGAAGAGCTCCTGAAGCTCGTCTACCGCGCGGCCTCGACCCGCGAACGCAACAGCCAGGAGCGTCGCTCCCGCGAGATTGCGCGGCGCTTGGGGATCGTCCACGGTCAGCTCATTTGCGCCATCGGCTTCCATCCGCGGATTCACGAGCTGCCGGACGTCATCTCGATGCTTGGTTTCGCCACGCACGAGCAGTTGGCTCAGCAGTGCGACCGCTACTTCACGCAGGACGTCTACGACCGGCTGGGCATCAAGAGCGTGCTAGCGATCTATTCCAGAGCAAGGACCACTGAGTGGCTGGAGCGGCACCTGCAGCCGCTGCTCCAACCGCGTTTGCACCGGATCGAAGATCGCATCGAAACCTCGGTCAATCCGCTGGTGATCGAACGCTACAAAAAAGAAATTCGCGCCATCTACGGCGGCGGTCTGGCTTGGCCTGAGTTTGTGGAAACCCGCTTGAAAGAGGTCCACACCGGCTTTCGCGCCTTGCTCTGCGAGGTGCAGCTGATCGTTGAACACCGCATTATTCCAATTGGCGATATTTTCTTCCGCGACAACATCCTGCCGGAAGAAAAACGGCGGCTGATCAAACACGGCCTGGTGCCGCGCGATCTGGTCGAATCGCGGCTTCAGAGTCAGCACCTGCCGCTCGCCGAACGGCAGGTGCTGGAGCAACACGTCAGAACGATGTAGGTCGTCGTCGACCTCAGGGATTGGCGTGACGACCGGCGAGCGCCAGCCAGGTTTCGACCACCGTATCCGGGTTGAGCGAAATGCTCTCGATGCCCTGCTCGAGCAGCCAGGCCGCGAGGTCCGGATGATCCGACGGCCCCTGACCGCAGATCCCGATGTATTTGCCGGCCGCACGGCAGGCGGCAATGGCCTTCGCCATCAGCGCCTTGACCGCCGGGTTGCGCTCGTCAAACAGATGCGCGACCAGACCGGAATCCCGATCCAGCCCCAGCGTCAGCTGGGTGAGATCGTTGGAGCCGATCGAGAACCCGTCGAAGTACTGCAGGAAGTCTTCCGCCAGCAGCGCGTTCGACGGCAGTTCGCACATCATGATGATGCGCAGGCCGTTCTCGCCCCGCCGCAGGCCCGCTTCGGCCAGCAGGTCGATGACCTGTCGCGCCTCATCCGGCGTGCGCACGAACGGCACCATGACTTCCACGTTGGTCAGCCCCATGTCGTTGCGCACGCGCTGCAGCGCCTCGCATTCCATCAGGAAGCAGGGGCGGAAATTCTCCGCGATGTAGCGCGAAGCCCCGCGGAAGCCGAGCATCGGGTTTTCTTCTTCCGGCTCGTAGACGTTGCCCGCCAGCAGATTGGCGTATTCGTTCGACTTGAAGTCCGACAGCCGCACGATCACGGGTTGCGGATTGAACGCAGCGGCAATCGTCGCGATGCCTTCCACCAAACGCGAAATGAAGAACTCTCGCGCGTTGGGATAGGCCGCAATCAGCGGGGCGATGCTTTCCTGCAGGTCGCGCGAGAGCTTGTCGTAGTCCACCAGCGCGCGCGGGTGAATGCCGATCATCCGGTTGATGATGAACTCAAGCCGGGCCAGCCCCACGCCCCGGTGCGGCAGGCTGCCAAACGCAAACGCGCGGTCCGGATTGCCCACGTTCATCATGATTTTGACCGGCAGGTCGGGCATCGCGTCGAGGCGAATCTCGCGCCGCTCGAACGGCAGCAGGCCTTCGTAGATATAGCCGGTGTCGCCTTCGGCGCAGGACACGGTAACCGGCTGGCCATCAACCACCGAAGAGGTTGCATCCCCGCAACCCACCACCGCGGGCACCCCGAGTTCGCGCGCGATGATGGCCGCGTGGCAGGTGCGGCCGCCCCGGTTGGTGACGATCGCCGCCGCGCGTTTCATGACGGGCTCCCAGTCCGGGTCGGTCATGTCGGTGACCAGCACGTCGCCGTCGCGCAGGCTTGCCATGTCGCTGATGTCGGCAATGACCCGCGCCGTGCCGCTGCCCACTTTCTGGCCGATGCTGCGGCCTTCGACCAATACCTTGCCGCGCGCGCCGATGTCGTAGCGTTCAAAGACCTGACCGTTGCGGCTTTGCACGGTCTCGGGCCGGGCCTGCACGACGTAGAGCTTGCCGTCCAGCCCGTCCTTGGCCCATTCGATGTCCATCGGCCGGCCGTAGTGCTTTTCGATGGCGACCGCGAGGCGGGCCAGTTCGGTGACGTCCTCGTCGTTGATCGAGAACACGCGGCGGTCGGTGTCGTCGACTTCGCGGGTTTCGACGCTGTGGCCGCCGGCTTTGCCCTCGGCATAGCCCATCCGCACGTGCTTGCTGCCGAGGTTACGCCGCAAGATCGCCGGGCGGCCTTCCGCCAGGCCCTTTTTGTAGACGTAGAACTCGTCCGGATTGACCGCGCCCTGCACCACCAATTCGCCCAGACCGTAGCTGGACGTGATGAACACCACATCGCGGAAACCGGATTCGGTGTCCAGCGTGAACATCACGCCGCTCGCGCCGACGTCGCTGCGGACCATGCGCTGGATGCCGGCCGACAGCGCCACCTTGTGGTGTTCAAACCCGTGATGCACGCGATAGGAAATGGCGCGGTCGTTAAACAGTGAGGCGAAAACGTCTTTAATCCGGCGCTGCACCTCGGCCAGACCGGTCACGTTGAGGTAGGTTTCCTGCTGGCCGGCGAAGGACGCGGTCGGCAGGTCTTCGGCGGTGGCGGAGGAGCGAACCGCGACCGAGAAGCCGGCCGGGGCATTCGCCGCCATCGCGGCATAGGCCTCGGCAATGGCCGCATCGAAGGCGGCGGGCAGCGGGGTGGTCGCCACCCAGTCGCGAATTTCGCGGCCGGCGGCGGTCAGGGCCGCGACGTCGTCAGTATTAAGGGTTTCGAGGCGGCGCTGGATGCGTTCGGCAAGGCCGTTCTGGGCCAGAAACTCGCGAAACGCGTCGGCCGTCGTGGCAAAGCCGCCGGGGACGCGAACATCGGCGGCGCTCAGATGACGAATCATCTCGCCGAGCGAGGCGTTCTTGCCGCCGACGCGGTCGATATCGTCGATTCCGATGTGATCAAGGGCAACTATATAATCGGTCATTCAGGCTCACTCGCTGGCTGTCCCGCACGGTCGCGGCAAAAAGGAGCGGCATTGTAACCGACCGGAGGAGATTGGCTTATCAACGCTTCGCCCCCCAGAAAACGCCGGGTGTTTTTTGTTTCGGACCGCACCGGGATCACGGTCGAAATGCTCGGCCAGACCCTCATGACGCAGTTCCCCAACACGGAATTCATCACGCAGACCCTGCCTTTTGTAACCAATCAGGCGGCCGCGCAGGCCGCGGCCGAGGTCATTCTTGCCGCCAAGCGGGAGGACGGCGTCTCGCCGGTGGTCTTCAGCACGCTGACCGACCCGACCACCCAATACTTCATTGGCACGGCCTCGGAGCACGTTTTCGACCTCTTCGGCACCTTCATCGAGCCGCTGGAAGAAGCGCTGGGCGAAGAGTCCTCCCACACTGCCGGGCGCATGCACGGCATCGTGGACGTGGGCAGCTACGAGCGCCGCATGCAGGCGCTGAACTACACCCTGGCCCACGACGATGGCATCAATCTGCGCGATTTGAGCCAGGCGGATATTGTCCTGGCCGGGGTATCTCGCTGCGGCAAGACCCCGACCTGCCTTTATCTTGCGCTCCATTACTCGCTGAAAGCGGCCAACTACCCGCTGACGGACGACGACTTCGAGAAGGGCGGCCTGCCGGCCGGTCTCGCCAACTGCATGGGCAAAGTCTACGGGCTGACCATCGTGCCGGAGCAGTTGAGCCGAATCCGCCACGAACGTCGGCCACACGGCAAATACTCCACGCTGGCCCAGTGCCGGGCGGAGGTCGCGCAGGCCGAAGCGCTGTTCAAGGCGCAGAACATCCAGTATCTCGACACCACCACCGTCTCGATCGAGGAAATCGCCGCGACCATCGTGCGCGACAAAGGCCTGCGCTAGCCCATGACGCTCGCACGCCAGGTGGCGGGGGTCGCCGTCGCCCTGATGACCTTGTCTTCGTTTCTCGGCGGCGCCGGCCTGGTTCACGGACTCGATCTGCTGCCCGGCGCCTGCGCCTGGCTGGCCGGACTGCTGCTGTGGCGGGGCATCAGCCGCTTTCAGTTAATCCAGTCGCTGGTGATGGCGGGCATCGGGCTGGTCGGTATTGCCTTTGCGACCGCCGCCGGCGACTGGTCGTGGTGGCCGGCCCTGCAGCGGGGCAACCACAGCATGCTGGCGATGCTGGCGGCGGTCAGCTTCCTGCGACTGATTACCGATACCGGCACCAGCAACGTGCCGCTGCCGCGCGGGCCGCGCGCCGTCGTGCAGACGCTGATCGCCACTCATCTTTTCGGCGCCGTGATCAATATCTCGGCCCCGGTCGTGATTGGCGAGCGGATTGCGGTCAACGGACGACTCTCAAGGCTTCAGACCCAAACCATCAGCCGGGCATTCATCGCGGCCTCCATGTGGTCCCCGTTTTTCATCGCCATGGCGCTGATCCTGCAACTCGTGCCCAAGGCGCAGTTCGTGGTGATTTCTGCCGCCGGCTTCACGGTCTCCACGCTGCTGATGGGCTGGTGCGCATGGCGGCTGCCGCGCGACCCCGGCGCTCACGAATTCGTGGGCTATCCGTTGCGCTGGCAGGCCCTATGGGTGCCGGTGCTGTTGAGCGCCCTGGTGCTGGGTGGGCATCTGTATCTGCCCGCCCTGCCGGTGCTTATCCTGATTGAAGGCGCCGCGCTGGGCATGGTGCTGGGCCTCTTGCCCCTGCTGCGAGGCGGGCGGGCGGCGGCCGGTCTGCTGGCCGGTCATCTGCGGGAACGATTGCCCGGCATGGGCAGCGAAATCTCGATGTTTCTGGGGGCGGCGGTGATGAGCGCGGGCATAGAAGCGGCGGTGCGCCACGCCGATCTGGCCCTCAGCCCGAGCACGCTGGAACCGGCGGGCGCGGCGCTGTTGATGGCCGCGATGGTGGTGCTCGCGATCCTCGGCGTGCATCCGGTCGCAAGCCTCTCCGCCCTGTCCAGCCTGTGGGACTTCAACCGGCTCGACGGCAACCTGCTGGGTTTCGTGTTCCTGATGGTCTGGGGCATGGGGCTGGTGGCTGCGCCGGTATCGGGCACAAGCCTCATTTTTCAGACCCGCTTCGGGCTGCGCTATCTCGACCTGTTCAAGTTCAACGGCGCCTACGTCGGGCTGGCCTATCTTCTCAGCGTGGCGATGCTCTACGCATATGAGGCCTGGCGCACGGCGGGCTGAGGCCGCGCTCAGCGGGGTTTTCCGTACTCCACGCTGAAGTCGATTTTGGCGTGGTCCCAGTAGTCGGCCACCCAGTTGCCGACGTCCGCCGGCACCGGTTCGCTCAGTGGCCCGGTGACTAACTGATAGTCGGCTTTCAGTTCCCAGCCGCGGGCCAGCAGTTCGTTGATCTGCCAGCGCAGGGCCTCGTACTGGCCGCCCATGACGTTGGTCGCCTTGCCCCGTTCGATGACTTCGTTCTCGCGCCGCATCTCCACAAAAATGGCATCTACGCTGGCCGGATCGGTCGTCGCCAGCGGCGCGCCCGCCACCAGCCGGGCCGTTGCCCCGTTGGCCGCCACCAGATCTTGCACCAGCGGCGCCGGCGCTTCATCGAAGTTGTAGTCGACCAGCACCACCACCGGCCGCACCGCTTTCACCTTGGCGACCAGCGCCGCCGCCTCGAGCACGGGTGCCGTGATGGCCTGACTCAGGGTAAAGGCCAGCGCCGGTGCCAGCTTCAGCTTGCTCTGCGCCGGCCGGGTGACCCAGGTGCCGCTGCTCAACCACTGGTCCTTCAGCACCGCAGAAGTAATGGGCTGGTCGCCGCGCAGACGGGCGCGGGCCAGTGGGCTGGTCAGGTCGGCGCGAAACCCGACCAGCGGCGCGCGGGCGGCCAGTTCACGCACCACCACGCGTTGAATGCTGTACGCCTCGTCGAGCTTCAGGCGCGGCTCGAAGGCCGTGATAGTCGGCAAGGGGTGGCGGGCGCGGGTTTGCAACAGCACCACGTCGGCCCAGTTTTCCAGGGTATTCCAGGCCAGCGCCGGGCCCTGAAGCAGCAACAGACAAAGCAGAACGAAAAGACGCATGTCCCGGCCAGAAAAAGGTTTTACCGGCAGGCTCTGGACTCGCGCCACGGCGCGGTCGCGGCCTGCGTTTGATGCTGTAGGATTGCGCCATTCACGGGGCGCATCAGCCCGCGAAGTCTAGCGGACTTCGCCAAGCGATGGCGCCCTCCCAGCGACCCTGACATCCCGGAACCCACGCATGCGTATGCCCGAGACCAAGCCAATCCCCCTGGCCCGCGAACTGGCCGCGTTTGCCGCCAGCTTGCGCGTTGACGACGTGCCGGCCGCGGCCTACGAGCGCGCCAAACTGCATGTACTGGATGCGCTGGGCACGGCGCTGGCCGCTGCCGACACCGACTTTGCCGATGCCGCCGCGTCGGCGCTGGTCGCGATGAGCGACGGCGGCAGCAATGCCGTCATTGGCCGACACGAGCGTCTGGGCCTGCGCGACGCCATGCTGATGAACGGGGTGCTGGTGCATGGCCTTGATTTCGACGACACCCACGGCGCCAGCGTGGTCCATGTGTCGGCCAGCGCGGTGCCGCTGATGCTGGGTCTGGGTACGCGCTGCAAGGCCAGCGGTCGCGCGGCGCTGATGGCCTATCTCCTCGCGCTGGAAATCGACGCGCGCCTTGGCGCAGTCGCCCGCGGCACCCTGCAAAAGCGGGGCTGGCACCCCACCGGCGTCATCGGCGCCTTCGGCTGCGCGGCCGCCGCCGGCCGGCTGCTCGGTGCCGACGCCGATGGCATTGCCCATGGGCTGGGCATCACGCTCAGCATGGCCAGCGGCAATCTGGAGTTTCTCGACGACGGCGCCTGGACCAAGCGCCTGCATCCGGGTTGGGCGGCGGTTGCGGGCTACACCGCGGCCAGCTTCGGGCAAGCGGGCTATGTGGGGCCTTCCCGCCCCTTCGAGGGCCGCTTCGGCCTGTACCGCATGCTGCTCGATACCGACGCCGTCGATCTTGCGCCGGTCACCGCCGGACTTGGCCAGCAGTGGGCGGTCGACGATAACGGCTTCAAGCCCTACCCCGCCTGCCATTTCCTGCACGCGTTCATCGACTGCGCGCTCGAGTTGCGCGCGCAGCCCGGCTTTGACCCCGCCGCGATTGCCTCCATCGAGGCCCTGATCCATCCCGACGAAGTGGCCATTGTCTGCGAGCCGACGGCCATCAAGCGCGCGCCGCGCAATGCCTACGACGCCCAGTTCAGCCTGCCCTACACCGTAGCCACCGCGCTCTGTCGCGGCCAGTTCGGGCTCGACGAGCTCGACGCCGCGGCCTTGACCGCCCCGGAGGCCATCGCGCTGGCGGCCAAAGTCCGCCACGCGCCCGACCCCGAATCACGCTATCCGACCAGCTACAGCGGTGCGCTGGAGGTAGCGCTTCACGATGGCCGGCGCTTCTCGGCCCGCCAGCCGGTAAATCGTGGCGCGGCGAGCAATCCGCTGGGCGCCGCCGACGTGCGCGAGAAATTTCTGCGTAATGCCGTGCGCCGGGTCGCGCCGGCGCAGGCCGAGGCCATCGCCGAGGCGGTGATGACGCTGGACACCGCGGCCGATCTTTCGGCCCTGCACGCGGCGCTGGCCCTGCCATGAAATACACCCGACGCACGCTGTTCGCGCTGCTGCTGATGCCGCTGCTGGCGCTGGCCGCACCGGCCAAACCTGCGGCGCCACCGGCGGCGGCCGAAGCCCTGCCGGAAGACGTGGCGCAGTACGCCGTATGGTCGGCGCTGCTCGCCCACGGGCTGCCGGCCGACACGCGGGAAATCATCATCGCCGCACAGACCACCACCGACACCAACCCGGTCGTCGCGCCAGGCGCCAATCTGGAGGCCGTGGCCAAAAAGCTCGCGCTTGATCCCGCCCTGCTGCGCGGCTGGCTGCGCGCCAACGAAAGCCGTGAAACGCTGACGCCGCGGCTGACGCTGAAAGCGAAATATCAGCTGCTCGACGATGCGGCCCGCGCCAAAATTTTTGCTGGCGAAGATCCGGTCGCCAACTGGGCGCGGTTCAAACAGCGCTACCCGGACGCGCCGGGCATCCTGCGCCTGTCGCGGGCAGCGTTTGACCCCTTCCAGCAGCACGCGCTGGTCTATCTCGAATTCAGCTGCGGGCCGGCCTGCGGCTCTGGTCGACTCATCCACGCTGCGCGCGACGGCAAAGGCTGGAAAGCGCTGAGCGGCGAACTCATCTGGATCGCGGGGCCCTGACGATGCCGAGCATTGCTGTTTTTTGTGGGGCCCGCATGGGCCGAGACCCGCGCTACGCAACCGAGGCCGCGGCGCTGGGCGCTGCGCTGGCCGCGCGCGGCTGGACGCTGGTCTACGGCGGCGGCAAGGTCGGCCTGATGGGCGTCCTCGCGCAGGCCTGCCTCGACGCCGGCGGCACGGTCACCGGCGTCATTCCCGGCTTTCTGTCGAGCCGCGAAGTGCTGCATCCCGGGCTTCAAATCAGCCATCAGGTCGAAGACCTTTTCGAGCGCAAGGCGCTGATGATCGAGCTGGCGGATGCCTTCGTTGCCCTGCCCGGCGGCATCGGTACGCTGGACGAACTGCTGGAAGTGATGGCCTGGCGGCAGCTTGGCTGCATCGACAAGCCCGTGGCGCTGCTGAACACCGCAGGCTACTTCGAACCCGCGCTGCGCAGCCTGGACCACGCCATTGCCGAGCAGTTTGTGGATGCCTCGGAACGCAACCGGCTGCTGGTCGCCGACCGCCTGAGCGACTTGCTGAGCACGCTGGACACATTGCTGCCCGCGGAGGCTGAGGCATGAGGCGCTTCTCGGCGGTGGTCTTCGATATGGACGGGGTGCTGATTGATTCAGAACCCGTGATTCGCCGCTCGGCGCAGTTAGCGGGTGAAGATTTCGGCAAGACCATGACCGACGCGCTGTACATGGAGCTGATTGGCCTGCCCGGACCGCGGGTCGAAGCGAAGCTCGTCGAAGTCTTCGGCGCCGATTTTCCGCTGCCGGAATACCGCCTGCGCTTCCAGCATTTTTATCACCAACACATCAACGCCCACGGCATGCAGAGCAAACCCGGCATTCCGGATCTGCTGCGTGAACTCACCGCCGCCGGCGTGCCGGTAGCGGTCGCCACCCAAACCCGTAGCGGGCATGCACAAAGCGCGCTGCGCGCCGCCGGACTGCTCGACCTGCTGCCGGTGTGCGCCACGGGCGACGAAGTCAAACAGGGCAAACCGGCGCCGGATGTTTTTCTGCTGGCCGCCTCACGGCTCGCCATCGACGCACACCACTGCATTGCGCTGGAAGATTCCGAGGTCGGCGCGCGCGCGGCAGTCAGCGCCGGCATGTGGACCCTGATGATTCCGGATCTGAAACCGCCGGGCGCGGAAATCAGCGCGCTGGTGCATGAAATCCTGCCGTCGATCCCGGCGGCCGCGAGCCGTGTTCATCATTTGTTACGGGCCGGGGCGCCCGTCGAGGTAAGCCGATGATTGCCTGGTCTTGCGGCGGCCTGCGCCGTCTCGTGCTGGCCGCCACGCTCATGCTCGGCCTGCCCGTCATGGCCGAAGACGCCGCGTCGACGACCCCGGCAGCGCCTGCGGTCACCGCCACCGATGCGCTGGCCGCCTGGGACCGTTTCCGGACGGCGCCGGAGGAAAAACTTTCGGAAGCGCCTATTTTCCTGAAGTTCATGCAGAGCGGCGAAGTGCACACGGTGCTGCGCAGCGAGGTGGTGTTCTGGATGTATCAGCCTTATCCGCAGGACGTTCAGGCGGTGCTGTATGCGGCCTATATGGGCGGCAACCTCGACTCCCAGCTGCGGGGCAAGAAACAAGGTGACGACCCGGAAGCCGGCATACGCGCCGCGCTAGACGCCTGGGCCACGCTGAAAAAATCACACCCCAAGCTGTCCATGCCGCAGCTTGATGCCTGGGAAAAAGCCCGGCAGGAGGGACGGCTCGCCGCCGCGCTGAATGCCGGCGCGACGCCGCCGCGCTGATGCCCCCGCGCGCGACCGGACGCTCCCCCACTGCCCGCGCGCGCCGCGGCGAAGCGCCTTTTACCCGCAATACGCTTGCGCTGATCTACGACTTCGACGGCACGCTCACCCCGCAGCCCATGCAGGAGTACACCGTGCTGCCGCAGCTCGGTATCGCACCGCAGGACTTCTGGAGCGAAGTAAACGCCGAAGTGCGCCGCACCGGCGGCGACAGCATCCTCACCTACATGCGCCTGCTGGTAGAGAAAATCGAGGCCAACAAAGCGCATTTAAGTCGCGAGGCGCTGCGCACGCTGGCGCGCGACGTACGGTACTTTCCGGGTGTCGAGACCTGGTTCGAGCGGATCAATCGCTACATCCACACCCGCTCCGGCGGGCTGGTACAGGCGCGGCACTACATCATTTCAGCGGGCCTGAGCGAGATTCTTGAAGGCATCAGCATCAAGCATCACTTCGAGCGGATTTACGCCTCGCAGTACCATTTCAATCATCACGAAGTGGCCTGTTTCCCGACTATCGTGATCAACGACACCAGCAAGACGCAGTACCTCTTCCGCATCAACAAGGGCCGCGAGCAACCCGGCGAATCGATCAACGAATACATGCCCGAGGCCGCGCGACCGGTGCCGTTCACGCACATGCTGTATCTGGGCGACGGCCTGACCGATGTGCCCTGCATGACCGTGACCAAAAACTACGGGGGATTTGCGATCGCCGTGCACAACCCGGACAACGCCAATTCGCTCGCGGTGTGTCGGGAACTGGTGGTCGGGGAACGCATCGATTTCTTTGCCGAAGCGGACTACCGCAGCGGCCGCACGCTGGAACGCCGCGTCCACAGCATTCTTGACCTCATCATGGCGAGAATCCTGTTTGAGCGGGAACAACATGCTTTCAAATCAGCACTGGATGCCCCATGAGCCCCACACCCCGTCAGACCCTGTTCCGCCCCGCCGTGCTGCTGCTCAGCGGCCTGCTCGCCCTGACCGGCTGCAAGACGCCCGATCTGCGCCCTGACTTTTTGAAACGCGAGAAGCCCGAAGCCGTGGTGACCGCGCCGGCTCCGACTCCGGCCCCGGCGCCCGCGCCGGCGGTTGACCCTTCGCTAACGCCGCGCGAACTGCTGACGGCGCGCCTCGTCAACGCCCGTGCCGAAGGCGACGCCGTGCCCGGCATGACGGTGGGCAAGCTCATCGAATACGCCGACCGTTACCTCACCTGCGACTGCGCGGACACCCGCTTCGCGCGCATCTGGCAGCGCACCCCCGGCGGCTATCTCCTCAGCACGCACTCGGCGCAGGTGCAGCCGCTGGATTTCCGCTGCAGCGGCAGCGGCGAGGCCATGAGCTGCTTCCTGCGCGAAATCGACCGCGGCGCCAATCTTGACGATTTGAAGCAGCGCTTCATGCCGGGCAGCGATTTCATCCGCTTTATCTACGAAAAAGGCTCGCGCTGCGAGCGCACCGAACCCTGCCCAAGCGCGGCACCGGCCCAACCTTGAGACGACTCAGCCAAGCGCCTTCAGGCAGGCCTGATCAAGCAATAGATTGCAGGTAAAGCGCACGCCAAAGCCGGTTTCGTCGCTCGGGATATGCGCCAGTCCGCCCTTGTGATTGCTGGCCGCGAGGTCCACGTGCACCCAGGGCACGGCGTGGCGCACGAAGCGGCTCAGGAAGCGCGCGGCAATGATGTGATCGGCCTCACCGTCCATCGCACACTGCTTGATGTCGGCCACGCTGCTGTCCAGCGCCTTGTCAAAATCCGCATCCAGCGGGAACGGCCATACCCGCTCGCCGCTGGCGCGGCCGGCGGCGGTCAACACCGGCAGCAGCGTCTCGCGATTGGCAAATACGCCGCTGTAGCGCTTGCCCAGCGCGTGGATGCAGGCGCCGGTCAGCGTGGCGTAGTCGATGACCAGCGCCGGCTTGCTGGCGGTTGCCAGCAGCAAGGTGTCGGCCAGCACCATGCGGCCTTCGGCATCGGTGTGGACGATTTCGATGGTGGTGCCGTCGGCGGCGCGCACCACGTCGTTCGGCTGATAGGCCTGCGGGCCGATGTCGTTGCTGGCCAGCGCCAGCCAGCAGTCGACCGCGAAGGGCGCGTTCATGTCTTTCAGCGCCAGCAACACGCCCAGCGCCACCGCGCTGCCCGCCATATCCTGATGCATCCCGAACATGCCGCGCGCGGTTTTAAGATTCACCCCACCGGTGTCGTAGGTCAGGCCCTTGCCGACCAGCGCCAGCCGCGGCACCCGCTGCGGTCGCGCGGGACGCCAGGACAGATGCGCAATACCGGCATCTTTCGCCGCGCTCCCTTGCACCACCGCCAGAAACGCCCCGGCGCCGCGTCGACGCAGCGCTGTGCGATCGAGAAACTCGAAGCCCAGCCCTTCTTCCCGCGCCAGCGCCGCCAGACGCTGCCGGTAGTGGCCGGGCGTTAGTTCGTTCGGCGGCAATACCGCCAACTGGCGCGCGAGGCCGTTGGCCCGCGCCTCGGCCTGCACGCGACGCTGGTCGATCTCGGCGCCCGGCCCGCAGAGTCGAATCCGCGCCAGGCGCACCGGCTCGGGCGGCGGCCGTTTGCGGGTGGGCAAAGGCACCGCGCGCGCCAGCGCCGCGCTGACCAGCGCCTCGTACACCGGGCCGGGCACGGGCAGGCCGTGCACGCTCACCAGCAGCTCGCGCGGATTGAGCTCCGCCATCAGCTCGAGCGCGCGACGGGCCGCGCCCAGTCGCTCAAAGGCACTCTGCTGTGGATTAAGGCTGAGGTGGACCACGCGGGTCGCATGCCGGTTGGGTAAATCGGTTGCCCACAGCTCACTCGCGCCGCTCTGCCGCGCGCGGCGTCGGGCCAGTTCATCGCCATACGGCAGCTCGGTCCAGGGTGCGGTCTCAGTGGTCACTACAATCCACGCCGGCACGCCGTCGATCTGGCTGCGCGTGACCGGGGTCGCGTTCGTCTGGATGCGGGTGTTTGTCATCGAGACCTCCAAGGCTGCTAAGCCGCTAAATCCCACCGTGACGGTGGCGAACAAGGGTGGGCGACGCAAGCAGTTGCGCTACACTCCTAGCGACGTCGCCGAGGGGGACGGATCGCCGTATAAGCATGGGTAGGAGGCAAGCCGATGAGCGTTTCCAGCAATCAGGACATTGATCCAATCGAGACCGACGAATGGGTCGAAGCTCTCGAGGCCGTGGTCGAAAACGAAGGCATCGAGCGCGCGCACTATCTGCTTGAGCGCCTGATCGACAAGGCGCGCCGTTCGGGCGCCGACCTGCCCTACTCTGCCAATACCGCCTACCTCAACACCATTCCGCCGCATTTGGAGCAGTACACGCCCGGCGACCCGGCGCTGGAGTGGCGCATCCGCTCGATCAACCGCTGGAACGCCATGGCGATGGTGGTGAAGGCTAATCGCCGCAACGCCGAACTGGGCGGACATATCGCGAGCTACGCCTCTGCCGCCACCCTCTACGAAGTGGGCTACAACCACTTCTGGCACGCGCCCAGCGCTGCCCACGGCGGCGATCTGGTGTTCTTTCAGGGGCACTCGGCGCCCGGTATTTACGCCCGCGCCTATCTGCTCGGATTACTCAGCGAGGAGCAGCTCGACAACTTCCGGCAAGACGTCGACGGCAAGGGCCTGACCTCCTACCCGCATCCGTGGATCATGCCGGACTTCTGGCAGTTCCCTACCGTCTCGATGGGCCTCGGGCCGATCATGGCGATCTATCAGGCGCGCTTCATGCGCTATCTGGAACATCGCGGCCTGTCAGACACCGCCGGGCGCAAGGTATGGGCCTTCATGGGCGACGGCGAAATGGACGAGCCGGAGTCTTTCGGCGCCGCCGCGCTCGCCTCGCGCGAGAAGCTCGATAATCTGGTCTTCGTCATCAACTGCAACCTGCAGCGCCTCGATGGCCCGGTGCGGGGCAACGGCAAGATCATCCAGGAGCTGGAGTCGGACTTCCGCGGCGCCGGCTGGAACGTGATCAAGGTGATCTGGGGCGCGGCCTGGGATCCGCTGATCGCGCGCGACACCAAAGGCATGCTGCTCCAGCGGATGGAAGAAGCCGTCGACGGCGAATATCAGGCCATGAAGGCCGTCAACGGCGCCTATGTGCGCGAACATTTCTTCGGCAAATACCCCGAACTCAAAGCCCTCGTCGCCAGCATGAGCGACGACGACATCTGGCGGCTCAACCGCGGCGGCCACGACCCGCACAAGGTTTACGCCGCCTATGCCGCCGCCATGGCGCACACCGGCCAGCCCACGGTCATTCTCTGCAAGACCGTCAAAGGCTACGGCATGGGTGAAGCCGGCGAAGGCAAGATGATCACCCACTCGCAGAAGAAGATGGGCGAAGAATCGCTGCGCCAGTTCCGCGACCGCTTCAACATCCCGATTTCCGACGACGCGATTGCCGATGCGCCGTTCTATCGCCCGCCCGAAGACAGCCCGGAAATGCGCTACCTGCGCGAACGCACCGAGGCGCTGGGCGGCTTCCTGCCGCATCGCCGGCGCGCCGCCGAGCCTTTGCAAATCCCGCCGATCGAGATCTTCGACGCCATGCTGAAAGGCTCCGGCGAGCGCGAGATGTCCACTACCATGGCCTTCGTGCGCATGCTCTCGGCGATGACCCGCGACAAGGCCATCGGCCAGCGCGTGGTGCCGATCGTGCCCGACGAAGCGCGCACCTTCGGCATGGAAGGCATGTTCCGCCAACTCGGGATCTACTCCTCGGTCGGGCAACTGTACGAACCGGTCGACCACGACGAAGTGATGTACTACCGCGAAGACATCCGCGGGCAGATTCTGGAAGAAGGCATCAACGAGGCGGGCGCGATGTGCTCGTGGATTGCGGCCGGCACGGCCTATTCCAATCACGCCCTGCAGATGATCCCGTTTTTCATTTTCTACTCGATGTTTGGCTTCCAGCGGGTGGGCGATCTAGCCTGGGCGGCAGGCGATATGCGGGCCCGCGGCTTCCTGCTCGGCGGCACGGCCGGGCGCACGACGCTGGCCGGCGAAGGCCTGCAGCATCAGGACGGACACAGCCTCTTGCAGGCGGCGACCATTCCCAACTGCATCGCCTACGACCCGACCTTCGCCTACGAACTGGCGGTGATCATCCACGACGGCCTGAAGCGCATGTACGAGCGGCAGGACAACGTCTTCTACTACATCACCGTGATGAACGAGAACTACGGCCATCCGGCCATGCCGGCAGGTGCGGAGGAAGGCATCATCCGCGGGATTTATCCGCTGCAAGCGCACGCCAAACCGCAGGTTCAACTGCTGGGTTCCGGGGCGATTCTGCGTGAAGTGATCGCCGCCGCCGAATTGCTGGAAGCCGACTTTGGCATTGGCGCCAACCTGTGGAGCGTGACCAGCTTCAACGAACTGCGCCGCGATGGTCTGGACTGCACGCGCTGGAACACGCTCCATCCAGAGGCCATCCCGCGCGTGCCCTACATCACCGCCGCGCTGCAGGGTCAGCCGGGCCCGGTGGTGGCGGCCACCGACTACATGAAGACCTACGCCGACCAGGTCCGCGAGTTCGTGCCGGGCCGCTACCGAGTGCTGGGCACCGACGGCTTCGGGCGTTCGGATTCGCGGGTGAAGCTGCGCGAGTTCTTCGAGGTCAACCGCCACTATGTGGTGGTGGCGGCGCTGAAGGCGCTGGCGGATGAAGGCAGTATCCCGGCCAGTACGGTCACCGCCGCGCTGAAGAAGTACGGCATCAACGTCGACAAACCGAACCCCACTACGGTCTGAGCGCAGGAGACGCCCATGGAAATCGAAGTCCTGGTGCCGGATATCGGCGATTTTGACAGCGTCGATGTGATCGACGTGCTGGTCAAACCGGGGGATGAGGTCAAGGCCGAAGACCCGCTAATCACGCTGGAGAGCGACAAGGCGACGATGGACATCCCGGCGCCGCGCGCCGGGCGCATCGGCCAGATCAGCGTGAAGGTCGGCGACAAAATCGCCGAAGGCGGACGCATCCTGCTGCTGGAACTGACCGAGGCCGCACCGGCCGCCGCCCCGCAGCCGGCCGCAGCACCCGCCGCGGCAGCAGCGCCCGCGCCAAAACCCGCGCCCGTCGCGCCGCCCGCACCGGCCCCTGCCGCTGCACCCGTCACAGCGGCCAGCAGCCCCGGCGCGTCGCAGGCTATCCGTGTGCCCGATCTGGGCGATTTTCCCGAAGTCGACGTCATTGAAGTGTTGGTCAAGGAAGGCGATCTCATCGACGCCGACACCCCGCTGGTCACGCTGGAAAGCGACAAGGCGACCATGGAAATCCCGGCCGGCGTCACCGGTCGTATCAGCCGTATCTTGGTGAAACTGGGCGACAAGGTCGCAACCGGCGCCGCGCTGGTCGAAGTCAGCGGTGGTCAGACAGCGGCCGCGGTGCCGCCAAGCGCCGCCCCGGCCCCGGCCCCGGTCGCGGCAACGCCGGCGCCCGCCGCGCCGCCGCCGACTCAGGC
>Ga0255100_1000023_pt1 | contig 85304 bp, 96 predicted proteins | sample Colum_Colum_RepB_2_FD_188449 | JGI IMG/M metagenome (GOLD analysis project Ga0255100, IMG submission 188449) | Freshwater microbial communities from Columbia River, Oregon, United States - Colum_Colum_RepB_8d | ecosystem: Environmental > Aquatic > Freshwater > River | place: USA: Oregon...
CCCACCCCCTTTCTGATAGGGCTGCGCTGTAGGGGAGATACCAGCAGGCACCCATTTGCATCACCAGTCTGAGGCAACCGTCATCAACTCCCCGAGTGCCATTCATTCCATAGCACCGGTACCAGGGTGACGTAGGGGGAGGAGAGGGCCTGTCAGGAAAGGAGTACGCCGAGCACTGCGCTCTCCCCGTATAGCGGCAACCACCGGATCGGCATGACCACCCCCGAAGCCAAGGCGACGGAGGGCATGGATGCCCGGAGGAGCACACCAAAGCCACTGGCTCATCGAAGCCACCATGACAGCCGCCACCACACAGGCTGATCGAGGTAGCAGCAGGTCATACCCAACCACCAGGGGCAGTGAGGGCGGTCGAGGGACACCGAGGTCGCCTTCGCGCCCGTCATGATCAAGGGCCGTCAAGGATGCATCAGGTTGCACCCACCTCCAACCGCAAGGCACGGACGGATCGCTGCCAAAGAACAGGGGCCTAGTTCGGGACTACAGACCGGGTATTACGCCAGCGACCGGCAGGGATGCCGGGAGCGAGGGCCTCGAATCGGGAGCGAACGAAGCAGCCAGCATGCGCTTCAACGATGTCAGAGCGTGGCGGCGAGGCCCGGAGGGGCCGAGACAGACTGCGGGCCGAAGCGTAAAGATCAACGGAGCATCGACCTTTTGCTTCAAGGCAGAACAGAGCGTCGCAGTGAGCCCCAAGGGGGGCGAACTAGCGTGCGGGCCGTAAGCCGCTGACTTCTCAACCAGCGGGGACTTGCTTGATGACGACCTTGGCTTTCTTGCCCGAGTAGCCCAGAGCCTGTGCCGTTGTCTTGTGGTCGCTGTCTCGAATTTCTCGGCTGTCTGAGTACAGCACCTGCACATCCAGCACCATCTCATCGAGCGTCGGCGTGTATTCGTCGACATCGGCGAGCAGCTTGTGGATCGACATGAATTTGGCCACCAGTGCCGACCTCATGTTCATCAGGTCATCGAGCATCTTGAGGTTCTCGACCATGATTTCGTAAGAGTCCGTGAAAGCTCCCTTGGACTTCGCCCGCTTGGTGATGTGCTTGGCAGGGAGCTTCTTGGTCAGGAATTTCCCGCTTCTGGCCCAGTACATTTCCCCAATTCTGGGTGTGCCGTACAGCCACATCAGCGGCTCCTTCGGCTTCTCCCGGAGGATGTTGATCTTCCCGTTTCCGGGCTTCTGACACGCATTTATGGCCCAGCGAATTTGCTCGATCAGGTCATCGACCCGCCGCAACTCAGTACACAGGGTTGTGCACCGATTCGCGATTATCTCGGTCACACTGGGAATCACTGTTTTGTCCTGCATCTAAGCCTCTTTCAGCCGCTTCGCCAAAGCCGATTTACGTCACGCTTACGCGTAAGAAGTTCACTGTGATTTCCACTTCCTTCTCGTTTCCGAAACCGCCGCTTTTCCTGACAGGCCTCAAGAGCATTTCCTGACCGGATTCATGGGCGAATCTGTGCCGACTCGTGTGCACAACGCTGGGCACTGGATTCCAGTCGAGCTATGCACAGATCAAGACTGGAAGTGGCCACACTGTCTCGATTCCCGCATGATAGCGCTGAAGCTACAAAACGACATGGTGTGATCAATATGGGCGACTACATTTTGTGGATCGTGGGAGCGGCAGCGGTACTGATGTTCATTGCGGGCAATGCCTCCAGGTGGGACTCCTTCAAGAGGCTTCTGCAGCGGACCCCTACCTATGATCGGCAGCCCGCCTTGTTCACGAATGCAGAGATCAACTTCTACCGGACCCTAGCCCAGGCAGTCGAAACCAACTACCTGATCATGGGCAAGGTCCGAGTTGCCGATCTCCTGAAGGTGAAGGGCGCATTGGCAAACCCTCGTGAAAAACGAACCGCCTTCAACAGAATCACTGGCAAGCACATCGACTTCGTTCTCGTCGATCCCAAGTCGATGGCGGTCGTCTGCTGCATTGAGCTTGATGACAGCTCCCACCAGAAGAAGGCTCGAAAGGACCGGGATGTGTTTCTCAACGACGCCTTTCGCGAGGCATCTCTGCCGTTGCTGCGAGTCCCTTGCGCGAGGACATACCGCGTTGACCCGATCAGGGCGCTGATACGCAAAGCGGCGAAGTCCTCAATCAAGGATCTCGCTGCGCTGCAAGGCATGGCCGATTCACTTGCCGACCAGGAGCAACTCTCGGAGCCGGCTCAGACTATGGCCAAGCCAAGACAAGAACTGACCGTCCCTCCCGAGGCGAAGCCCGTCACCTCTGGTACCGAGACAAACACCGACGACGACCTTGAGAAGTTCCGACAGTATCTTGAGGCGCACAAGCAAACATGACATGATAACTTTAGTGTGATTCCCGAGCAGTTACTCAAAGCTCAACCGCTGGGAGTGTGTGTTTTTGGGGTGGCTGAGCTGCCCCTTTTTTTTGGGGACTCTGTATGCAGTACACCGCTGTTGGAATGGACATCGGACACAGTGCCGTGAAACTTGCGTGGAACGATCTCAGCGCGCCGCGCTCCCTGATCTTCCCGAGTGCGGTTGTCCCGCACTTTCACATTTCCGAGGAAAACACGCGCCGCCAGTCCGAAAGCGATACGGTGGTTGTCGAAGGTCAGAAGTTCTTTGTGGGCGACACCGCTGCCGTTCAGTCAGCGACCTCCGTCACCGGTCTCAATATGGACTGGATCAAGACTCGGGAGCATTCAGCCCTTCTCGTGGGTGCGAACAACAAGCTCGACCAGAATAGGGTACCTACTGAGGGCCGCGTCATCTGTCTGGGCCTTCCAGTCGTCTCCATGGCAAGGCAGCAAGCCCAGCTGCAAGCTGAGGCCAGCCGCCTTCTGCCAGGGGCCATCATCAAGATCTTCCCCCAGCCTCTCGCGGCCTATCAGACCCTCATGCTGGACATGCATGGCTCCCCAATGCCGAACCGAAGCATGCTCAATGAGTCGTGGGCCGTTATCGACGTGGGCCACTTCACCTCTGACATCATCTTGATGGACAAGGGGCGCTGGATTGAGGATGCCTCTGGCAGTTGCAGTGGTATCTCGAAGGCTTGCTCTGTGTTCCAGCGTCTCATCGCCGCCGAACGTTTTGAGGTGGATCTTCTCGAAGCGGAAGAGTGCCTCAAGACCGGTCGCCTGATGGAGTTCGGCAAGGTCATTGATGTTCGCAAAGAGGTTGAGGCTTCAATGGAAGCCCTCATCGCCGAAATCCGTGAGGAAGCTCAGAAACGTCTTGCGGACCGCGTGCGAAAACTCAATGGCGTGTTGATCACTGGGGGCGGTGCCGACGTGGTTCACGAGGCCCTCATCAAGATTTGGCCGAACACGCAGAAGTCTGCCAACCCACGGATGGCGGTTGCTGACGGAATGCGCCGCCTGGCCACAGCAATGATCAAGATGGGCCGGATCTCGTGAGTAAGTCTCGCTATGTGATCTATGTGAGTGACCAGGAAACGCCCGAGCTTGAGGCCTGGTTGCAGAGCATGCCCAAAGGGTCACGCAGCGAACGTATTACCGCTGTGCTCGCGTGGGCTATCTCGTCTCCCGTTATCGGAGAGGTCCGTGGTGAACCCACCGTCAAGACCATGCCCGCACAGACAAAAACAAGCGTAGTCCCAGCTGCCAAGAGGAAGATGCCGCCTCCGGCCCCCAGACGACACCTGGTTGCGGAGGCCCCCTCAGCGAGTATCCCTACCGTTCCAGTCACGCAAGCTCATGAACACGCGCCTGAGCCCATCGAACCCCAGGGCCAAGAGCCCGTACCGGCAACACCAGCCGCGACAGCAGATGAAATGGCTGCGCTCGACATGATGTGGAGCATTGGCGGCTGAACCAAGACTGAAAACCGGTTATTTCGCAGCCTATGGCGAGAATGCTGCCGGCGATTTATCATCCGATGTAATGTTGTGTTTATGGAGACACAAAACCATGAAGAAGACGCTGATCGCTGCTCTCATTACTGTTGCTGCCAGCCAAGTTTTTGCTGCTCCGAAAGAGCTGAGCAATGCTCCTGCACAAGCCACGCCAGAAGAAATCGCTGCCTACGATGTGGGTGAGAAGCTCCGAGAGTTGTACCCAGAAACCGTCTTCTCATCCGTCAAGCCGGCTCCCATGAAAGGCCTCTTCGAGGTGGTCATGGGCAAGCGCATCATCTATACCAATGCCGATGCCAAACTCATGGTTTTCGGTCGCATCGTCGACCTGGCAAACCAGAAGGATCTGACTGCCGACCGTATCGCGGAGATCAACGCGATTTCGCCGGAGTCACTGCCCATTGGCCAGGCCATCAAGACCGTGCGCGGCGATGGCTCCCGCAAGCTCTTCGTGTTCAGTGATCCCGACTGCCCGTTCTGCAAGCGACTCGAAACCACACTCAAGGGCATCAACAACGTCACTATCTACACCTTCCTCTATCCCCTCGAAGGTCTGCACCCGGAAGCAGTTGCCAAGTCTGAGTCGATCTGGTGCGCCAAGGAGAAAGAGCGCAGCAAGGTCTGGATGGATGTCATGACTGCAGGCAAGGCCATCAAGCCTGCCAAATGCTCCAACCCCATTTCCAGCAACATCGACATGGGTCGTCGCCTCGGAATCCAAGGGACGCCCTATTTGATCAATGGAAAGGGGATGACCAAGGCAGGCGCGCTTCCGAGCAACGAACTCGAAGCCTTCATCGCCGGGAAGTGACCCTCATGCGCACACCCTTGGCCTTCTTCCTCGCGGCATTCTGTGTTTCAGCAGCAGCTGAGACCTTCACAACGGACGCCCCGAGTTATCCGATTGATGAGCCCGATCTCATCGAAACGATCCTTTCCAAGCTGAAAGGAATGGAGGCCAGCGGGGAGTTGGCGAAGCTCCAGAAAATCCAACAAGACCGTCTGAAGGAAAAAGTGATCAACCCCGAGCCGTTATCCGGTTTCGAGAAGGTCAGGAAATCCTCAAGACGCCTGTTCGATCCGAGCATTCAGCTTACCCAGGATATTGTCGATCACGAGGGGCGGCTTGTGGCTGCGCAAGGCACGCGCATCAACCCACTCGACCACACGTCACTTTCTCGCAAGCTCGCGATCATCGACGGACGTGACCAAGCCCAGCTCGACTGGGCTGCCTCGATCCTGGAGAAGGAGCCTGCCACCTTCGTGATTCTCGTGGGGGGCTCCTACTTCAACCTCTCGAAGCATTTCGGCAGGCCGATCTACTTCGATCAAAACCGACGCATCACCTCGCGGTTCGGCATCACCAAGGTGCCGACACTGGTCTCCCAGCATGAGAAGCGGATCGCCCTCGATGAAATTGCTCTCGACCATTAAGGCTGCCCTTGCGGCAGTCGCCGTTCTGGTTGCCGCGCCTGCGGCAGCTCAGTGCACGACCAAGTTCCTGAACCCCATTACAGACATCTGCTGGACCTGCATCTTCCCGATCAAGATCATCAACATCGAGTTCGGGCCAGAGGGCGTGGAGACCACCAACAGTACGGGGTCGCCAATCTGTGTCTGCAGCAACTATGTAGGCATCCCGATCTCGTTCTATGAGCCAGCTCGCTCCGTTGATGTCACACGCAACCCATACTGCTTCGTGAATCTCGGCGTCGAACTCGACATGCAGGGCATGTTGTTTGATACCCCCGGTGAAGTCACCCGCACCAACTACGACCGCTCGTCCAAGCGGAGCTTCTACCACGTCCACTACTACCTGAATCCGATGCTCTACTGGTTGGAGCTGATGCTCGACAGCCCGTGTGTCGAAAAGCAGGGCTTCGACTTGGCATATCTGACCGAGGCAGATCCGTCATGGGTTGACGACTCCCTCAATGCAATCCTCAACCCGGATGCCTTTCTCTACGGGAACATCGTTGCCCAGACGGCGTGCTCTGCGGACTGCCTCGCCGCGACAGCGGGCACCCCACTGGATCCTCTTCACTGGTGCGCTGGGTGTGAGGGTGACATTTACCCCCTCGGTGGCTACACCACTCACGACTTCGGTGGTGTCTCGACCTCATCCAAGTTATCGCAACGCCTTGTGACAAAAATGCATCGCGAGGCGCTGATGTTCGGCACCACTGGATCAGAGGCTCTCTGTGGTTACTACCCCAAGCTGATGATCAAGAAGTCCGACTATAAGCAACAGCTTACGCACCCGATTCCTCAAGATGGCTCGCCTTGCTGCCAGCCTTTCGGATCAAGCAGTGCCATTTACGGCATTGGCCGGGAGTTTCCAGTAGCTGGCGAAGACTTCGGCTACATGGTGTTTCGCAAGCGCGACTGCTGCTCCGGGGTGATCAAGCCATGAGACAGATCTTCATGAGCCTGCCATTCCTTCTGATAGCGAGTTGGGGCTCTGCATCATCACCAGACCCGCGCCTTGGTCAGCTTGAGCCAGCAACAGCTTCGGGGTTCCCCTCTTCAGAGCAAGTCAACGACAGGATGACCAAGCTCCGTCCCGAGGTGGACAAGGCCATGAAGGTGGCCCCGGCTAACAGCAACGACCTGTCGCGGATCGTGGCTGAAAAACCGGTTGTGTCTCTGCCGCCGACACCGCCTGGTGCCCAGCAGGGGAGGCAAGGCTTCGACCTCGACAAGATCATTGCCGATTACGAGCGCATCCAGACTGGGAACCTGCCATCTACAGGCAAGCCCTACGAGCTGCTCGTCTTGCTCTCGTTTTCCATGCCCGAGCCGATCATCAAGACCTATCTGGAGCAGGCAGCCAGATACAAAGCGACCGTGGTTTTCCGAGGGACGCCATCAGGTGACTTGATGCAGTTCACCAAGATCCAGCAGCGCCTAGTCGGACTCAAGCCAAAGGCCATGCCACGGGTCGACATCAACCCGAATGCCTTCAAGAAGTACGACATCAAGCGCGTGCCCTCGATAGTGCTTGGTCATACCCCTCCAGGGCAAAAGCTCGACGAAAGCGGGTGCGCCCCAGCCAGCGATTACCTGGTCATGACCGGTGAGGTCTCAATCCCCTACGCGCTGAACGCGTTTAGCCGGTCACGAAACAGCTCCCTTTTGAAGCTCGTAAACACTGTGTCGATGAGTGCGGGTGAACGACCATGAGAAAAACTGCCGCTTTACTGATTCTGTCTGGCTCTCTTCATGCGGCTGATGCCACTACAAACGGCACACCGGCAGAAGCGTTTCAGTCGGGCAAGGACTTCGCCGCATCCATGCAGGAGACGGTTGAAGCCACCCTCAATGAACAATCCGCTCGCGAACATATCGACTATACCGACGCGCCACCACAGGCATCCACCTACCAAGATATTCCGCCCAGGAGCATGGGCGACGACAAGAAGAACTACTGCGCGAATGTGGATCTTTCCACGCTCAATGAGCGTGATCGCAAGGAGTGCGAGGGGGTCAACTACCTCGCTGGGATGGAAAACCGTACCAATCCCTATGTCCTCGATGAAGGCACAGACCCGCTCTTCAAGCGGTATGAGGAGGGCAAGCTGCTTGCAGAGCGGATCAATGCAGATACTTGCTCCCTCGAAGGGAGCACCATCCCTTCGGACTCAGGGCGAACCGAGATCTGTACGGAAGCGGTTCAAAGATCAGACCAGACGTGCCAGGACACGCTGGATGTCAAAGTGACCCGTACTGGCCGCACCTATCAACTCGAATTTGCGGTTTCCATCTTGCTTGCCAAATCTTCGTCCAACCGTTGCGAAGAAGACTGGGGCGGCGGCACTTTCCGATTCGATCTTGGCAAGTTCACATCATTCTTTTCGGGATCTGAGCTGACCAACAACTACTACTGGAAGCCTAATTACTGGGTTGGTCTTCATGCGGGGAGCCGAGTTGCCTACGGCCAAAATTTCGTAAACCAACGTATTAACCAGTCTATTACAACGATTAGTTCAAGACTTGCGGATAACGGTAATACATGCCACAGCTCACCTAATATGCTGAGTGTAATTCATGTACGTCCTATTTATACCAACGACATGATTGATTTTCTTTATAAAGAGGGCGATGTATTAAAGCCTGCGAATACATCTTCATTTAAAGACGTGAGCATCTTCCGGGTTGTTTCCGTCAACGTTCCCTCTGGCGTCTCTTCGTCTGGACCAACCTGTAACCTCGGCGAAGACATGCCGAAATACGTTTACACCATGGGTGGATCGACGTACTCAAATGGGCCTCGCCGCTGTAATCCAAACCCAAGCCGGTCTGCAACGGTAATCGACCAGCAAGCTGGCATTCTTGATATTACGGTCGGTAAGGGCAGCCCACCTTTCTCTTATCACTATATTCACGACTTTTCAGAATCCTATATGGGTCTTGGCTACCCGATTCGTCTGAAGCTCGCTGTTGATAAATCTGTCACGACAGTCAGAGACGAATGGATTTATGGCTGTTCGCAATTCAGAAATTGAATTGATGCCAATTAAGAGGCTCGCTTTATGAAAAAGCATTTTCAAGCCATATTGTTTCTTGCCACTACCCTATGCGGCATGCCCTTGGCCTATTCCGCCGATTGCGTGGAGATGTCCAAGACCTGCATGGATGGTCCGAGCACCAAGAACATTAATGGTGTCAGCGTCACCAGAGAATGCTGGCGCTATGAGTACGTTTACTCCTGCGTTGATCAACAGCCGACCGAAAGTGATCGCTGCCAGGAGCTGCGTGATCAAGGTTGCTACGAGAAAACTAACACCTGCATTCATCAAGGCCCCAATGGCACCTGTAATGCGTGGCAGAAGGAGATGTTCTGCCCGGACGGATCCACTGCCGATGGCGTCCAGGATTGCACAGCAAAGTCCTTTTGCATGGATGGTGCCTGTTTCGACACCAGCTACAAACCAAATGGAGACCTCGCCAAGACAGTCGCCATCCTCGAAATGGGTCGACAAATGGGGAACTACCTCGATGTTGGCATCTTCAAGGGCGTAGCCGAGGGCTGCCGTGAGGGTTATGGGGGTATCCGGGACTGCTGCGACTCCAAGCCTGCTGGCGAATCTGCCTCCCTGTCCAATCAGGCCCTGATGTCTATCCCAGTCAGTGTCGTGATGAGCGGCGCGTCCTACGCCTGGAAGTATGCGACTTTCAAGGCCACGCCATACGTCTATGACTTCGTGACCGGGACATTCGGAGCCGGTGTGGCGGGCTTCCTTGGCGCAACTGCCCCGGCTGCTGCTGAAGCAGCAAGCGCTGCAACGACAGCAGGTACTGCAGCCGCCGCCCCAGCATTCACATTGAACCTCTCCTTTGCAGGATTCGGTTGGACTTCTGGTGGTGCGGCAGCTGCTGGCGCTGCAGGCCCCTTTGGCACCGCATCCACCGGCCTTGGCGGGGGCTTCTATTTCAGCCCAATCGGGTTTGCCATATTTGCCGCTGCTTACATCTACGGAGAGCTTTCATCCTGCGAGCAGCCCGAGATGATGCTCGCACTGAAGCGTGGTGCGGATGTTTGCGACCCCGTTCCAGAGGCCTCGTATTGTTCGCAAGAAGTCCTGGGCTCATGCCTCGAAACCCGTCACATGTTCTGCTGCTACAACTCGATCATCGCCAAGATCGTGAACGTCCAGGGCAAGCGTCAGCTGGGCATCCCGCGCGCGTTTGGTGAGGGCCAACCTAATTGCTCCGCACTGACCATAGAGCAAATCCAGCAGCTCGATTTCAACAACATTGATCTTTCGGAGTTCTACTCCAGCGTCAACCCTGGCGGTCTTTCCTCGGCTGAATGGCAGGCGAAGGTGGATTCTGTCCAGCAGTACCAGGACACCAGAACCATCGACTGCAACCGATACACAGGCGAGGAAAAGGATGCCTGTATCAACTCCGGCAAATATGAGGAAGAAGACCAGCCGGCCCGGATGTCCGACCGAATTTCTGGCGACTCTATGGCGTCCAACAATTCGGATGACTTCTGGCAATCACGCATGCAGCAGCGCATCGACTACAGCACTGAAAGTGGCCGTGCCGATGTTCAGACACCACCACCGGGGATGGGATATGACCAGTAAAACTCTTTTGGCCGTGGGCTTCTTGGCCATCAGCCAGGCCGCTAACGCACTGGTCATCGACAGCACGCTCGATGTGGTCCGCTGGCAGTACGAGAACCCCAAGAAGGTCAGCGCAAAGCATCGCCTTTCAGACAAGGCAGCTGCGCCGATCATGGAGTACACCCGCTCCCAAGGGCCAGTTTTCATCAAGACAGCATTCGGAGAGCGGCTTGACGCCAAGTGCGCCGCAATCGCAGTCACCTACATCGTCGAAAACACGCTGACCACATCTGGCAAGAGGGTCCAATACACCCAGACGGTTCCGGTTCCTTTCTGCGCTGATGGCGGCATCTACAAAGGATTCATGAAGCGACCTGATACCACGGGCCGTTATGCCGAAGATGAAGCCGAGGCCTCGGTCAATGAAGTCCTTGGAGGTAAGAAGTAATGGATTTCACGATCTATACCCTGGGCGATGTCGAGAGCTTTCGCGCTGCTCTGACGGCCATCTCGATGCTCTTCAACTCCTCGAATACCGAGGGTTGGGTATCGGATGGATCGGACATTGGCTTGGGCTACATGGCTGCCCTTGCAATTCTCATCGGCCTGACCTTCATGCTCTTCAGAGGCGTCTACACCCTCAAGTTCGAGCTTGGTCAACTCCTCGTGGCGATCATCGTCTACGCGATCATGTTCGTTCCCAAGTTCTCTGTGAACATCGAGGACTACTACACGGGCGTGGTCCAGCGCGTCGATGATGTGCCTCTTGGTATCGCATTGCCTGGCTCCGTCATCTCGACCATGACACGAGAGATCACCATGCAGTTCAACACGGCCTTCAGTACCGTGGATGGGAACTACATGTCGATTTCCTCCAACGGCTTCCTGACCCCGCTCAAGATACTCAACCAGCTGCGCTACGGATCCGCCACGCTGCCGCAACTCGACCCTAACCTGGCCACATCGCTGAAGTGGTTCCTGATCGACTGCACGGCGGGCCGTCCTGAGTTCAACGAAAACATCATTCGGTCTGAAAAGAACCCGATGACCTACCTGCTTACTACCGCTCAGGTTGCTGATATTCGAGGGCTGACTACCTACTACAACATGGCCAACCCTGGCGGCAGAACTGTCACATGTCAGGACGCCATTACCAACATCACGGCGGATCTGGACACCTTTTACAGCGGCACCAGCATTGGGGCCTCAACGGCTAACCCAAGCGGCCTCAGCAAGTTTTCCCGTTTGCTCTCGATGCGCACCAAGGGAGCAAAGGTCACTACAAATGGCGGCTTTACCCAGGCTGATTACGAAGACGCCTTCATCAAGCTCGCTGGACTGAGCGGAGACGAGGCCAAGGCATTTGCCATCACATCGTTGACCTCCGGCATCATCACCAAGGCTCGCAACTGCGCGAACAGCTCATCCAGCGAAGCAGATCTTGCCCGTTGCTTGCCTCTGATTCAGGCGTCCTACCAGTACGAGGAAGACTCTGCAGCAAGCGGGACGATGTTCCAGCGCACCATGCTTCACTCGATGAGCATCATGCTCTTCCTGTTTTACTGCTTCGCCCCGATTGTTGCGCTCTTGATCCTGATGCTTGGCCAGCAGGGTCTCAAGATTCTGGGTGGTTACATGATCTTCGGTGTCTGGACGCAATCCTGGTTGCCTGTCGCCACGATCATCAACTACTTCATCCAGAACAAGGTCTCGACGGAGTTCGCCAAGTTCGGCGGCGACCCCAGCCGCATGATGACGATCTCCGAGTCACCAGCTCTGTACGACATGCTATCGACGAATGTGGCCATTGCCTCAGATCTCATGGCTGCCACCCCCATCTTGTCTCTCGCACTCCTGACGGGCAGTTTCTTCGCGCTCACAGGTGTGGCTTCCCGCATCAGCGGCAAGGATTACTACGATGAGAAGGTGAACTCGCCTGCCATGGTCGCCAGTGCCCCTGTTGCATCGAACACCACGGCATTTGCTGGTGCAATGGGCACCGCCATGTTCTCCCAGAGCTATGGCGATGGTGGCGGCCTCAACAAGTCTTCTGCCTACACCGCGATGACTCAAAGCACGATGGCGGCACAGCAATCTGTCCAGTCGGGCTATCGGCAAGAGGCACGGGCGACTTGGGATCGGATGCTGTCAAAGTCTGAAAGTGCGCAAGCGGCCTGGGATGAGGCGCGCGCAGTTGGCGCAACGTCATTGTCAGAGTTTCAGGGGGCCTACCAGCGCCGATTCAATCTCTCTGACAACGAGATGCAGCAGCTCACCACCGGCCAGGAAACATCAGCAGGTCTCTCACAGCGTGCCGCCAAGGAGACGGCTGGAACCGTTGGTGCACGAGCTGGCGCTGGCTTTGGTGGAATCGGTATTGATAAAGCCCCAGCTGACGGTGCGGCAGCAGGCGGCAAGAAGGGCAAGATCCCATTCATGCCGGGCCTCGATATGGGCGCAAGTGCGTCGTTGGCCCACACAGTCAAGGACAGCGAAGAGGCTCGCCAAAGCGAAGAACGCAAAGCGGGCACCATGTCGACACAGGCTCAGGGCGATACGCGTGAAGCCAGTTCTTCCGGCACCCGCAGCACGCGCGGCTCAACCTCGATGCGGGACGAGGTGAGCAACCTCCGACGGGTTGCTGAGAATCTTGAGGCGCGTTATGGCTCGGGATTTGCCGCAGGTCTCAATCGTTCCTTGGATCGTGCTGATACCTTCATGGAGCAGCAGCAACGCATCGAACAAGCAGCATCTACCGTGGGAACAACGGGAGCATTCTCTGCCCCAGAATTGGTCAACTATCTTCGATCCAACGATGGCTTCCGTGACACCCTCGACCGTCAGTCAGAGTTTGCGTCGATGGCCTATGGCCAGCAGTTCCAGAATACGGTCGATAGCCACTACAGGGCACAGGCAGGCACCAAGCTCCAAGCTCTGCCTCAGGAAGACAGAGAGCGCATTGCTCAGCTCTATGCTCTTGAGCAAGTCGACCGGCAAGGCTTTGGTGCTGTGATGTCAGCCCTCTATGCCGATGACAAGTTGGCCAGCATGCCTGGCTCCCAGCAAGGAACCGATGCACGAATCGACCAAGCCAGGGAGACCTCACAAGAGCGCTTGAGCACGCTCGCCGCATATGAGGACCGCCTGCCTGAAAGTGGGACGGTCATAAATTCTGTGGGTGCTCAGACGGGTCGTGTGGAGGCTGGTATTGCCGGTTTCCAAGACCTCAAGAACACAAGGCGTCAGGAAGGCGAGGTTATTGTCAAAGGCTCTGCCGCTCAGGCCTCTGCGATGTCCAAGACCGCCGATTACGTTGCCGACACTCGCAAGCACCAAGTGGACCCCTCCTACAAAGACAAGCGGGAAGTGCTCACTGGTTCTGTTCTGGCCGTCGCAGAAAAACTGCCACCCGAGCTGAAGCAAAGCCTCTTTGAGAAGCATTCGGCACTGGAGAACTACGCCACCAGCAGAGGCACTCAAGACGGGTCACGAAAAATTGGCTTTACCGAGGATACTGAAACCAGAGAGCGACTCTCGAAGGACTTCAACAAGGCTCTTGGAGCTGCTGGTGCCTACATCGCTAAAACGGATCCAGATGCCTACAACAAGGGCGGCTTGGCTCGGCAAATTGATGCGGGCAAGAATGCAGCTTCCGACATCGCCCGAGAGAATCGTGTCACCAACAACCTGAACAACGACCGAGACTTCCAGGCCACCAAAGTGAAACCGGTCAAGTAAGTTATCCACAGGGGGAGGGCGCTGGCTTGACCCCTGATTTCATCTGCCGATAGAGTGAAGATGTTGATTCACAGAAATTGGTGGTTCCCATGACGACTCATAGCGATGTGTTTATCAAAAGCGCCGGTTTTGCTGCCGTCTTCGCGCTCGCTGCAGCCGGTCTTACCTACGTTGTAATGGGTCCGGGATTCGGCTCCACCGCACTCAGCATGCTGGCCATGCCCATCGTTTACGTTGTCGTGGCGGCATTGACCGTGGCCGATGTCGAAACGCCGAGGGTTGCTGCAGCGCGAGATGATATTGAGCACATTCCGCCTCATGCCCGGAACTATCACGACTGGGGCTCTGCGATGCTCGATACTGATCTTCACCGTGCATCCATTGATCCGGCTCATCCGCTGTACGACAGCCGTCACTAAGCAGCTCGTTGGAAAGGAATAACGGGGCCGAAAGGCCCCGAATCACATCAGCGGACCGCTTGCTGTGTTCCAGTAATTGAAGTTTTTCGCGAACCTGTTGTTCGCTTCGATCCAGATCTTTGTACTGCCAGAAATCTCTCGCCAGGCCTGCTCATTGAGACCGGCTCCATTGCCAATCCGTATCGCCAGCTCTTCATATTGAGTGCCACGGGCGAGGGGATTTGCCCTGAGTATTGTTGCCCACCAAGCGGCTTGCCACATGTCTGGTTTGCCACCAATTCCCAGTTGAGCCATCTGTGCGAGCGTCCACTGTGATTCAGGCCACCACATCTTCGCGGCTTCTTCGATCAGGAGCCGTCCCTCCTTGATGTTCTGCTGCATACCGAGGCCCCGAACCATCAGGATTCCCAGGCGGGTCTTTGCAATCGGGTGCTCGATGTACCCTTTTGCGCCTTCATATGCGAAGGCCGCTTTTCCCCAGTCCTTCTTCGCTTCGTAGAACATCCCGATCACGATGGATGACTCCGGGATGCGGAATTTGGTTCCCTCGTTCAGTAACCGCATACCTGTGTTGATGTCCTGGGGAACGCCACGACCGAGAAGATACATGACACCCAGGTTATGTCCCGCATACCTGTTGCCCCGCTTCATGGCCTCGTTGAAATACCGAGCTGCTGTCCGTGAGTCCTGCTGTACGCCTATCCCGTTGTCCAGCATGAAGCCTGTGAAGTTCAGTGCATCCCCATACCCAGCGCGGGCCAGCTGATACATCGCATCAACGGCTTTCGACCGCTCTGCGCCCGTTCTGTTGAGGATCAGCTCCGCACTTGATCTGAAGGAATTGGCGTACTGCGTTGCCTTGGTCTCGGACTTTAGCCACTCAAGAGATGGCCCCTCTGCATGAACCATTCCACTGCATGCAGCTATCACTAGCGCTGCAACCATTGCTTTTGACCGCACGATCTACCCCTCCGGCTACTCTTGTGCTATTCATAACACAAGGCGACATGAGATGATAACAGCAAGTCGCCATCTCATTGCTCGATGTCATGTAAGTCCCCCGTGCAAAGCCAAACACGGGAATGGTTCTCGTGCATCAAAACGGAGAGACACATCATGTCCATCAACGTCACTGTTATCGAAGGCAACCTCGGCGCAAATGCGGATATTCGCGCGTTCGGGTCTGGCGATGGTGTTGCGAGCTTCTCGCTTGCTTCCACCACGTCCTACACCGACAAAGCGGGTAATCGCCAAGAGAAGACCACTTGGGTGCCGTGCAAGCTGTTTGGCTCACAAGCTCGAATGGCCTATGCCGAACAAGTCCTTCTGAAGGGCGCACGTTTCGTCGTTCAAGGCACTCTTGAAGAAGAGAGCTGGCAAGCGAAAGACACGAACCAGAAGGTTACGCGCCTGGTCTTGAAGGTCTCCAGTTTCGTGCCGGCCACCACCGGGACACGAACTGCAGCACCTCAGCCTGCACCTGCTTACTCAGGTGCCGACCATCAGGATTTCGACTTTTCCTGATGTCACGAACCCTCCTCGCTCTTTGAGCTTGGAGGGTTTTTTCGTTGGAGACCCTCATGCAAGTCATCACCCTTCCGATCAGGAATTTCAGCGATCTCAGCGTCTTGCTGCCTGCCTACAACGAAGAGCAGACCATCGGACGAACCATTGAGGCCTTCAAGGGCTGCCTTCCAGGAGCGCAGTTCTGGGTGTGCGACAACAACTCTTCGGATCGAACCGCTGCTGTTGCCCGAGCCCACGGTGCCAATGTCATCCGTGAAATGCGTCAGGGTAAAGGCTATGCCGTCACACGGCTTTTTGCCGAGGCAGATGGAGATTACTTTCTCCTCGCTGATGCAGACATGACCTATGACCCAGCTGCTGCACCACTGATGTATGCCGAATGCAAAGCGCACGGGTACGACATGGTGACTGGGATCAGAAATCACACGGATGCGCAGGCCTACAGGGCAGGCCATGTCGTTGGAAACCGCTGCTTTTCCTGGCTCTTCTCGACGCTTTTCAATTCTCAATCCAGAGACATTTTCTCTGGATACAGGATGTTCAGCAGACGCTTCATCAAGTCATTCCCGGTCACTTCAAGTGGCTTTGAAATCGAAACCGAGCTGTCCGCATTAGCGGCAACACTTCGCGTCCCCACGGGCGAAATGGACTGTGATTACCACGCCAGGCCGGTAGGTAGTGTTTCCAAGCTCAGGACGTACCAAGACGGCTTCAGAATCCTTACCAGCCTGCTGCGTCTCTTCTGTCAGTACCGACCCATGGCATTTTTTGGCGTGCTCGCTGCCATCTTGGTCATTGCCGGTCTCGCGGTGGGTCTCCCTGTCATTTATGAGTTCTTGCTGACTGGAAGGATTCTGCATTTCCCCTCGGCAATTCTCGCCAGCGGGATCATGGTCATCGCCTTCACAAGCCTAGTCGCAGGCCTTTTGCTTGACGGCATCAAGCGCATATCAGTGGAGCAGCGGCAGCTTGCCTATTTGGCCCTCCAGGGTGTTCGCAGATGAGTCAGACACTGGAGCGACTGAAGGCTCCCATACCTGACCGAATCTGGATGTTTTGCGTCATGTGTGGGGCAGGGCTATTCGTTGCCGGTTTTGCCCCTACGGCACTGGTGCTCATGTACTTGGCATGGAACCGGCGTGAGCGCCTGGTCAATGACTTGAGGAGCGGCCTGATCAGGAACGAGCGTTATATCCCCGGCCTGATTCTCCTCGGACCACCTGTCGCATCCCTGATGGCGGGCGGCACGCCCCCCCTCGACGACTTGCTAAGGCATGTTGCTGCGCATACCCATGGGTTCAACTACCAAGCCATATACATTGGCTTGGATCCGGCATTCCCACAGGTGTCGATGTGGTTCGGATTCGAGGTGCTTGCTGGCACCCTGAAGCAAGCCATTGGGTATTGGCCTGCTGTCTATGTCCTCCAAGCGACCTGTTATGCCTTATCCGCGTGGCTTGCTGCAGCCATCGCTTTTCGCTTGATTCCAGTTGCTACCCCGGCCCGGACTGCCTGGGTAGCAATCCTCATCACCGCGCTGCTCGTTTCCGGTCTTATTCAACGCGCATCCCTCGCTCGTCCAGAGGCGTTTCTTGCTATCTGGGCCATCTCGGCACTTGTACTCAAGCCGTATCAGTGGCTCGGCCTGGGGCTGATTCTCATGCCCGCATACTGGCTCAGCATCATCTATCTGCCAGCAGTGCTTTTGCTGAATGCGAGCATCCGAACGAAGGCACTTATTGGTGCGGTTCTGGCTGCGACCTTCCTGATGTTCTGGGCGATCTACGCGGGGCAGGAATGGTCGAACTTCTTCCTGTTACTTGCGAAGTGGTCATCAGCCCGCCTGGCTCCTCCGGGCGAGCTGCTGCCTATTCAAGCGGCGCTTTTCAATCCGATTTTCCTACTCGCAATCGGTGCGGCGATCTTCAAAGGGCGGTCCGCATCTTGGGATCGTTCCGACCTTGCCACCCTGCTCGTGATCGGATGGTTTTTATTGCCCGGACAGGTCCGCTACGTCGGCATCATCGGCCCTCTGCTGATCATATTGGCGTCGAGGAAAATCCCTCTCGAAGCGCTTACCCCAACTATCAGAGCCCTGTGCTACCTGCTGTGTGCGTCTCTGCTCTATGGCGCTGCCCCGTCCAACAAGCACCAAGACCTCCCGAACTTCAGCATCCCGCCAGGCAGCTCGTTGCTCACCGAGTTTGATGTCCCGACCTACCTGATGCCATCGCTCAATCCTGGCATCAAGACAACCCCGGCGATGGATCTTGGCGCGGTCATTAAAGAGCTTCAGGTGGCCAGTCTTGCCCTGTCAGGGGTTGGCACCTTGGACTGCGAGATTTTGCGAAAGCATCGGATCAGTCACGTCATCGAGCGATCCCTCAAGACGCATCCAGCATGTCTTCAGAACCCCGAGTTTCATTCAAATTGGAGAATGTGGCATGTCCACCCATGACCCGTTTGACCTTGCTGCCATGCAGCAAGCGGTGAACTACAAGCGCCATATCCTGCAGAAAATTACGGCCTCTGGGGCAATCACGGATGAGACGCTTGATCTCGGGGCAGGGCGGGGAGATTTTGCCATCGCCATCAAAGACCACATCGGGGCTGCTCCGATCTGTGCCGAGATTGATCCGGTATCTGTTGATGTCCTGGCCTCTGCAGGACTCGATGTTCACCAATCGCCAGATACCATCCCATCCATCAAGGGTCTCTACAGCATCAACGTCCTTGAGCACATCGAGGATCCCGCTTCATTTCTGGCGCAATACACGAGACGGCTTCAGTCAGGCTCTTCGGTCTTTATCTATGTCCCAGCGCACCCATCACTTTTCAGCGAATGGGATCAGCGTGTTGGTCACTTCCATCGCTTTACGCGTTGCTCGATTGAGGCGGTTGTCAGCGCTGCGGGCCTGCAGGTCATTAAGAGCGGATACTCAGATCCAGTGGGTGCGTTTGTGACGTGGCTGATGAAAACATTGCGTATGGCTGGCAGACCTTTATCGCCTGCTTCCGTCAGGGCTTTTGACCGTCTTGCCTACCCACTTAGCACGTTGTTGGAGCCCGTATTCAGAGGATTTATGGGCAAAAATGTGTGGGTGATGGCGGTCAAACCATGAACTTTTGTCGGGTTAATAAATGACCAGTCATCCACGCTTGCAATGTCTCTAGGCACCCAGTGTAGAATCGGCCCTTCGCTTTGTAGCGGCAGAGATACAAAGCAATAACACAAAGAATAGGTAGTTAATGCTGGCGTGCTTATGTTGCGCCGACAGGGAGTACAGCGGTGTTAGAAATCGAACAACAAGCCCCAAGTTTCATCCCGCAATCCTCGACAACTGTTGAGGACGTTGTGGCAATTCTCAGCTCGACAAAGAACCCCACTCAAGCTGCGCATGAGTACATCAGCGCCTTTCCCTGTCAGGCAGCTGAGTCGGCGTTCTTCATTTTGGCAGTATCTGTGTTGAAGTGTCCTGAAGCCCCCGCAGAACTCAAGGCGTTCGCTGAGGGCCTAGTGACCAAGGTATCCGATCTGCTCGTTTGATCAGTTCTTGTCGTGCAGCTTCTCTACTGGGCGTGCTTGCTGAAGCAGCCTGGTACGGAAAGCTCTTTCGTAGATCAACATGACGGCGATCTTTGCGTCGTCATTGAGCCCCATCATCGACTTCGAGGTCTCTTTTGCAAAGAGAGGCCCGAACTCTGGGTCAGCTGAGATGTGGCGCATCATCTCCTTGAAGCGGCCATCCAGATCTTCTTCGACGATGAAGTCCTTCGGCTCCAGAACCTCTGCAAGTAGCAGGGTCTGAGGTACGGTCTTTCCAATGAACTGAGCAAAGTTCACGAATGTCTGGAAAGGAACACCCATGAGGTTGCGACTACCTTTTGCAAGGGCGCGCAGATACGAGGCACTGATGCCGATCTGAGTTGCTCCCTCATCTTGCATCATTCCAAGCTCGTGGCAACGAGCTGCAAAAGCCGCGAATAACGGCCTCCCCAGCACCTTGTTCTCTAACTCATGGTCCTGCTGGTCCATTTCTTCAGTCTCGTCATGCCCCTGCATATTCTACAGGAGGGTGGGTCAACATGGCTTGATAAGAGCGCCACTTGTTATTATAAGTGTCTGTGTAGACACAGACACAACGTAACATGGCGGTATAAAGCATGATATCTATCGACGACCGTGGCAACATTGGCAGATACGGGTTCAAGAACGGGTTCCTGAACATCTGCTGGCTTACAGGCTGGCTTCGCCGCAGCATCCCCAACCAAGAGCCGATCCAGGACGTTGTATGGCTTCAACCGCCAACCAACAACCTGAATCTGTGCCTGCCAATCAGGCTCGAAAACATCAGGCTCCCGCAATCCTTGCGTGACACCACCCCAGTCCATTTCATCACCCGGCTCGAAGCAGAGAAGATCTCCGCGAACGCGCCGTCCATCATCGCGAGAGCGATCTGCTACGACCGCCCCAGCATCCAGAACATGCCAGCCCAGATAGGCTGGAAATCCAGTATCCCTGTTGGTGCACCAGTCGATGACTTCATGCCCATCTCGGCGACCACGGATGCGCGGATGACCGGCAACATGAACGTGGCCCAGGTGGCTGGAATCGTGGTCTCCAAGGCATTGCTGCCTGGGAAGTCCAAACACTCCCAGAACCACCGCATTCTCACGCTGATGATTGCTCAGCATGAAGACATCAAGAAGGCACTCCATGTGCGCTTCTATGGTGCTGACACCGAGAAGCTCTACAAGCGGCTTCCCATCGGCTATCCGATCCTGGTCAAGGGCATCTATGCCGTTAATCCAGTTCCAGTGCCTGGTGCCGAACCGGTTGACGGGATCATTCCTGTCACCAAGTTCGGGTACATCAAGGCGACCAGCTTGCACCCTGCAATCCGAGATGACATCCCGGTAGGCCTACCCAAGTGGGCAGAGAACCTCTACCAAGAGCATGAGGCAAAGGCAGCAAAGCAGCGGCAGCCAGCGCAACCTGCAGCTGTGAGCGCGATAGACGACCTGTGATATGCGAACTGAACCTGTCGTCAGTGCCGTCACTTGGGTGGCGGCAACCTGGTGGTTAATCCTCAGTTCGCTGGCAGGCGTTTTCACGCTTACAGAAGGCTCATTCTCCTGGGATTGGGCAGCCAGATCTGTCGCCATGTTTCAAAGTGCAACCATTGGTCTCCTCATCGGAGTGATGGTTGCAGTGTTACTTATCACACACTACCGGCGAACCAGAATGAGTGTTTTGGCCGGAGAGAAAACCCTCACAGGCCGCACAACCATTGGCCCGTACCCAGGTTACTGGCGTCTCAAAAGCCCAACTTCGGTAACTTTAGAGCAACTTGTCAAAAATGATAAGTTAAAAATCCTAGATCGCATTGCCAAAAAGAAGTTTCTGTCGGCATGGCTCAGTCTCCCGTCCAACACCGATGATCAGGCCCTGACGGCACAAGTGATTCATCAGGCCATGTCTGATGACTTCAAGCATGCGTTCTTTGAGGTGCTGTGCGTCTATGCGACTCGGCCAGCCCTGCCAGCGACAACCAGATCAGGGTTCCACGGCGGGTCTGTTTCCCCTGTCACGCTGATTGATCACGCTCTCTCAGTTGCAGATACCGCTCTCGGCCTCATCCCTGATTTCATCTACCGTGGCCTTGTCTCCAGACCTAAGCGCATGCCTGTCCTTCCGCCCCGTGACAGCCATTACATGCCAGATACCTTCAAGTCTGAATGCCCAGTTGGTCTCATTGCGCTGACCGCTCTTGCGCATGACGTTGGCAAAGTCTTCACCTTCCATGAGGAGGCAGATGGCAGGGTCACGGAAGCTCGTGGGAAACATGGGCCCGTGGGGGCTCGCATGATCCCCAGATTGCCCAGCATTCAACGGCTGCACCCACAGCACATCCGAACTGTGACTGCTGTGCTGGCTCACTACCATGCCTGTCACACCCTCCCGCTCGACGTGGATCCCAAGAGCGGAGAGATGTTGATTCGTGACGACAAGACGGTCGCACTCATGGAAATCGTCATCCAGGCTGACAAGGCTGTCTGCTCGGCAGAAGCGGCATCTTCACTCTCATTGTCGGATTACGAGTCAGACAGTGTTGAGTTCAAGGACACCGACGCCGATCTCATCTGGCAGTCCATCTACCTTGCCATCACGCCCAATCAAGAAAGAAAGCCGATCAACGGTGGCAACCATGAGCGGCTCGGATTCAAAAATGGTGAGTATGTCTACCTCATCGAGGATGCATTGCTTAGAGCAGTCACCGAGTTCATTGGAAACATTCAGCCTCCCGGAGACAGAGGTGGCGTGAACACGCTCACGCAGGCGATTCTTCACCAGCTCCACAAGCACTCCCTTCTCGTGACTGACTACCAAGGTAAGTCCCTCGATCCCGGCCAGGCCCTATTCAAAGTCGAGTTCCGGCAGCCGGCCAAAATGGTCGAGAAGCAGGGTGTCCGCCATCCGAAGCTCTATAAGCGGATGATCATCATTCCTGCCTATTCAGATCATTTGGACTTCAGGGCACTTGCTGACAGCCCCATGGAGCCGACGATCATCGCCCCGTCGCTGGGCAAGCACAGAGGAACCGAAAAGCCTCGCGATGATGAGTCTGAAACCCAGGCTGATCCCATTGCGGACGCATCCGTTCCTCCAGGCATCTCGCCCTTGGCCGAAACCCCGAAGGCTGAACAGGCACATGCTCCTGTCTCCAAGCCCCGGAAACCAGTGTCGACCAGCCCCAAGCCAGCATCAAAGCAGGATGCCTCGGAGTTCACACCGGAGCACCTGGAGCAGCTCAAGGAGCGGCCCAAGGCCAAGAAGCGCAAGCATGCCAGACCAATCACCGAGGTTTCGGTCCCTGCTCCGTCAACTACTCCTGCCCTGCAGCCTGCTGATGATCTGGAGCTTCCTGACTTTGTTGCGGGAAAGCTCGATGACGACACGGTTTCCCATGCCCACCCGGAGCCATCGGAGGGGAATGTGGATCTCCAGATCGACGCTGTATTACTGCGCAAGCAAGTACCAGTCGTAAAGCAGCTGCTCACCGAAATTCACACGTCTGGAAATGGGCCCAAGATCAAACTCGATGAGTTCAATGGCGTGAAGAGTTACATGACCCGTGTCAGCAACATGCCGGAGGTCTACCCGATGCTTCCTTGGGCATCCGATTCATTTCAGACACTCATCAAAACCACGGCTTCTCCCATGTCGATTCATCGCAACGGTGCGGGCCATCTGATCCTGGTGGTGACAGCATGACTGAGTTCTACCTGAGCGAGGCTACCAAGCTCTTTGGTCGCTTCCAGCGTGACGAGATTGATGCCAATACCATGAGCAAGACACTCAGGCCTGTGGTGCATCAGATCTGTCGAAATGTGGCCTCGAAATTTGCCCGCCGTGGCATCCAGGGGAGCGTTGAAAACCTTGCTGACGATGTGACCCAGGATGTGATGTTTCACCTCCTCACAGACTCAAAGCGTCTGTTCTCCTCAAACAGACCGATTGAGCCATTCATCCTGCAGATCGCGCGCCGCAAGGTCTATAACGAGTACCTCGATGTCGCCACTGTTCTAATCGACCAGACCAGCTCGCAGCTCAACGACGAGTTGGATCACGATGCTTTTCATGACAGTGATACCGAGTACAAGTTCGACTTTGAGGGCGAGGTAGACAGGCAGCACGCTAGGGAAAAGATTCGCCAAGTTATGCTTCAATCACGGAACGAGAAACCGGAAAACGACAAGATGATCGTAGATGACGTTTTACATGCCGATGGACCGCCCCTGAAGGTCGACATGCGCTTCAAGATTGAAGACGCAAGCGAGATTCGAGCGCAACCAACACCTCCGGTCGTGAGGAAAAGCCGTCGGAGTCCAGAGACCGGCCAGGTCATCAAGCCCCAATACAAGCTGAACTCTGACCAAGAGCGTCTGGCCAAGATCATGACCATGCTCTACTACACGCAGGAGCAGTTCGCCTCACGTCTTGGTATTGCCAAGCCCACCTTGGCTTCCTACTTGTATGGTCGGACTGATTCCGTGCCCGAGCACGTTATGCAGGCTGCCGAAATGGCGCTTTCGGACACAGGCCGACTTGAAGCCATTGAGGTCTTTCAGAGTAGAACCATGCCAGAGGTCATGGCTGGATGGCTTTCCCAGCTGGGCAGAGACATCAAGCTCAGCAAGGAAAACATGAAGTTCCTCTGCGAGATTCTTGACCTCAACATGATCACACTGGAGCGCTGGGCGAACCTTGGTGTTCGTCCGAAGCCAGGCAAGTTTCTGGAATACGAAGACGCTGTAAAGGCTCGCTGCAAGCGTACCCAGCGGACGAAAACCGCCAGCTGATTACCACATGTCAGACAAGTACCTCCTGCAAAGTCAAACTAGCAGGAGGTACTTATGACCACCACGTTTAGCCCCATGTCGGAACAAACCGACAAGATCCTCCCGGCACTGATCGAGATTCAACACTTGGTCCAGATGCCTAAGCGCACTCAACACAACGACACGACGATGAGCAAATACGCTCCTCTTCCAGAGTTGATTGAGCTACTGCGTGAGCCGATGAAGACGCACAAGTTGTGTCTGATTCACTACCGGCAGTTCATTTCCTTCACCAGCGATGCTGAGCAGGTAGTGAACCGCGAAGTCCTCGTCACACAGCTAACGCACGAAAGTGGCCAGTTCGTCAGAACCTTCAGTGTTCTACGGCCAGCCACCACCGCAGCGCAAGCGATGGCCTCTGTTGAGACCATGGTTCGGCGCTACAACATCAAATCCTTGTTCAACCTCGCTGAGGAAAATGAGGACGATGATGGCAATGCGGGTAGTGCCGGTGCTGCCCCCGTCGAACAACGAGCGGAATCCGTTCGGCGAGAGCAGGCACCAGTTGCTGCAGTGAACCCGACCCCGAGTAATTCAGCGCCTCAACAGGAGTCGCAGAACTACAAGGTGTTCAAAGCCAATTTCAAGAAGTTGGCTTCCGAGGGCAAAGAAACGCTGCTTCGTTCCTTCATCAAGGAGCGTCTCACCGATGTGAGAGAGATCAATTCGGCGACCAAAATGGTTGACGAACATTTCACGCAGCTTGAAACCCAGCAGGCTTGATCGCTTGCACTAAAGACCACTCCAGCTTTGCTGGGTGGTCTTTTTTCATTTTGTGATGTAGCTTACACACTATGACATGAAGTGATAATTTCGCGATGAAAATCGAGACTCTTCAAAGCCTCCGACTTGGTGGATTCAGCGATACGCTTGCCCTCACCAGCATCGGCGGCGCGCTTCTCCTGACCAGTCCATTTTTCAATGTGCCCTGGATCTTGCCAGCAGCCTTGGCAGGCCTCGGTGGCTATCTGATCACTGAACGACTTTCCTTCGCTCTCAAGCTCCGAAATGTGCTTCCCAGCACTTTTCATTTTGAGTCCTCGCCACCTGTCATCCCAGAACACCTCATCACAAAGCGCGATGACACGTTGCTGCTGGGCTACACCTGCGATGACGCGAAGCCGATCTATCTTCCCTACGAAGACTTGATGCGGCATGTACTGATCGTTGGTCAGTCTGGTGTGGGCAAGACAGTGCTCGGATCACTGCTGATGCGCCAGCAAGTTGAGGCGGGCGGGGGGCTTCTGTTTGTCGATGGCAAGATGAATCGCGATGACCTGCAGGCCATGTACGAGATGTGCGCCGCATGTGGACGTGAACAAGATCTCCTGGTCATCAACCCCGGCAACCCAGACTTGAGCAACACCTACAATCCAGTCCTTTACGGGGATGCGGATGAGATCGCGTCACGGATCATCTCTCTGATTCCGACCACAGAAACATCGCCTGGTGCTGACCACTTCCGCCAGTCCGCATTGCAAGCAGTAACCACCATTGTTCGAGCTATTCAATCAACCGGCCTGGCCTTCAATTTCCTCGACCTCAACATCCTGCTCACCAATGGCAAGGCGATGGCGCACCTTCAGAACATCATGTGTTCCGAAGTCGACTCAGACCGTGAGACTGCCATCAAGGACTTCAAGCTCTTTATCGACCGCTTCCGTTCCCCATCAAAGAACGGAGGAGCCCCGGAGATTGATGTCTCGAAGATGAAGGAGCTTCTTGGCGGCATTGCAGGCCGTTTGCACTCATTCGGCACGGGCACCTTTGGCAGGGTGCTCAACACCTATAACCCCGAAGTGCGGCTTTTCGACGCGATCATCAACAACAAGATCATCTACATCATGCTCCCGACCATGGGCAAAGCAGAGGCAGCACAGAACTTCGCAAAAATGGTCATCGGCGATTACCGAACAGCTGTGTCATGGATCCAGGCGCTCCCTGAAAGCCAGCGTCCAAATCCACCATTTCTCGCTTTCATGGACGAGGCCGGCTCCTACTTCAACAACTCATTTCCCCGACTTTTCGAGCAGGCTCGAAGCGCCAGGCAAATCCTTATGCCAGCAGCCCAGACGTTCGCGAACTTCGAGGCCATCAGTCCTGAGCTTGCCGAAATGGTTCTGGGTAACACATGGACCAAGGTCTTCTTCAAGCTCGGTACGCATGAAACTGCCGAGAAGGCCGCCGACATGATCGGCATGACCAGACAAGCCACCAAGAGCATCAGCGATAGCGATGCAGAAACCGACTCGGCTCCCAACATTCAGGTAGCCCCGGACGCCTCTCTGGCCGACAGCAAGGGCATCACCATCGGCATGCGCGAGGAAGAGGTCTATCTCGTCCATCCTGACACTCTCAAGAGCCTGGACAAGGGACAGTGCATTGTCAGCTATGGCGGCGACAAGGTTTACAACATTCGCGTCCCGATGATCACGGTCTCGGACGACTTCCGTCAGAAGCTCGGCCCGGTTCGCATCAATCGCCAGGACTTGCCGCCTGTGCGTGGCCTGGACCTCGCCAATGCGATTGACCGATTCCTCAGGACTGAGCCTGACAAGCGCGCACCGAACAAGTACCACGATGAGGGTGAGCATGACTCCACCCAATACAACACGGATTCAGACCATGACTAATCCAGTGGCAAGGGGGAGGGGGGACAATGGAAGACTGGCGCTTCTGGAGCATCTCTGTTTCGGTGATTCTGCTGATCATTTCGATGATCCCAGGTATCAACAAGCCAATCCTCTGGCTCTTTGGGAAGCCGATTCCAGCGGGGCTGCACCTCATGGGATTGATTCTGACGAAATGGACAATCTGGGTTGGACACAAGATGGTCAGGTCGCATTCGATCTTGATCAAGAATTTGACCCGCCCGCGCTCGGCGATCTATCCGTCAGTCGGAGTGAATCGAAACGATCAACACAAGTAGGCTTGGATGACTTCGAGGTGGAGGAGGCTTTTGCCGTCCGTCTGCTGCTCAAGCACATCCGCAATACTTTTCAGCTCAACACCTCCGAGCGTGTTCGCCGCAAGTCCATCGAATGGGTCTTTGTTGGCCTCACACCGCCCAATGAGGTCGATTTCACTACCTGCTGCAACATGCTCGGGGTGCGTGAGTATGTCCTGAAGACCCGCATCCACTATGAGTTCTACCTCCGCTGGATCGTCTACCACGAGTTCCCGTTTCTGGCACTTCCGATGCCCGAAGAGCTGAAGATGGAGATCTTCTTCACCTGCGGCATGGAGGGTGTCGATATTGCCAGACATGCCTGGTACCACCCCGGCGTGGATGTAGCCGAGATCTACCAGCGTGAATCTACGATCCACTCCGCCGCCACCATTCGTGAGGTGCTTGCCGACCTGGAGCATCGGGGCTACATCAGCCGCCGAGTTGCGAATGTCTACTGCACCGGAAGGAATCCAGCCAAATCCGATGGCGTCCAGTGCATCGAGCGCCAGGTAAAGCAACCGCGCGTCATCTGGTCACGTCTGTGGTGATCACAAACTGTCTCTGGGAGAAACCTATGAAGAAGACCCTTGTTCTGGCACTTACTGTCGCGGCGCTTCCAGCCATTGCCTGCGAGCAGCAAACCCATGCACACAATTACGACCAGGATCCTCCTGCACAAGAGTCGAAGCTCATCGCCAGCCTTGTTGCAACAGCCCAAGATCTTGCATCGAAGGCAACCTCTATCACCGGTACCGTGCTCACCAAGGTCAAGGATGTCAGCACCCAGTCCATTGCTTCTACCGGGCCTTATGACGCAGATCCACGGCCTATTCAGGATGCAGCTACCCCGGCAAATGCTGAGCTAGTCCCGCAACAGCAGGCACCGCACTGAGATGTCGATGCCCGCATCCAAGATGCTCGCAGTAATCGCGGCTCTAATGGCCTCCGTCAATGCGCATGCGCTTCATGGTGATGAGGCGCGACTGGTGGCGTCATTTAGGGAAAGCGGGCAGACCGTCTTAAAAACGATGATTTTCAGCGCCATGAGTTACTGCCAGGCCGAGGCGCAACGCATCTTGTCGATTTCCGAGAGCATCGCTACAGCGACGTGCTCATCCGCAAATTCCATCCAAGAGCCCGAGGCTTCACGGAAGCTCGTCAACTCTGATGCAGCGATCACACGAGCATCCACCTCCAGTCCGATCCACCTCCTTCTTCCAAGCCCCATCCATGCAAAACGAAGCCCCCGAGCAAAGGTAAAGACAACCAGGCATCGCATTCTGGATCAGCCACTACCATTCACCATGGAGTAGCGGCGAGTGCACTGCGAACCGTCCTCAAGCAGGCCAGACTCGCCTACTATTCGGTCATGAAGAGCTAACCAGGCGCATACCCGATGCCAGACACCAAGCCGTCGATGCTGGTCACAATTCACCAGAGCTACTTCATGCGGGGCGCTGCCCTGGTTCTTCTTCTACTGTTCATCTATCTCGCAATCTTCTGGGGGATGAAGCATCTTTTTGAGCCAAAGACGACTGACTATTACGTCGCCTTCGGTATCGCGATTGCGGGACTCATCATCGCCGCCTCTATGACCTCACATCTGTGGGTCCGCTTCATGGCTCCAACCAAGCCCTATCTGCACTTGGGTAAGTACCAGGAGGCTAATGCCACCTTGCAGGAGCTTGCTTCTCGGGCTGGCTTCCAAGTCGAGCTGCGCGTCATCGACGCGAAGCGCATGTTCATCTATTCGGCGGGCGTCACGAACCGACTGGTGCTCATATCGTCAAAGGCCCTTGAAAGCCTTTCCCCTACAGCCATGCGGGGGGTTCTGGCACACGAAGTCGCCCACATGGTGCTGACCCACGCCATCAAGAATGCCTGCGCCCTGGCGTCGTTTTTCGCCCTCAGGATCTGCTTTCAGCTATCGGGGCCAGTCGCTCTGCTGATGGTGATGTGGCTACTGCTCTACCTTCGCTCCCGTGAGTATGAGGCGGACAAGGTGGCTGCATTGATGGTGGGTCGTGAGCCTGTGATCACCGCCCTTCACGAGGTGAAGTCGATCACCAAGATGAAGGAGTTCTCGAAGCTCACCGAGTTCATGATCAGCACGCATCCCAGTTATGGGCGTCGAGAACTGGCGCTTCGCGCGACTCAGTTCTAGTTCTGAGCCAGGCATATGTAAGATGCCTTGTGACCACCTCGAACTGCCTCAATTCTCTTACACGGGATCGAACGCCTTTTTCACCGCATCCATCTGCTGCTTTCGGTTCTCGCCGACATATCGCCGAGTTGTGTTCAGGTCGCCATGCCCAAGGTTGTCCTGCGCAACCCGCAGATCGGCCCCTGAGTCGATGAGATCCGTTGCGTAGGTATGACGGAGCCAGTGCGTCGATATGCCACGCACACGCTCAGCACGGTCTGTATCGCCGGCTTCAACCAGTATCCTGACCAGCTGTTCCATGCCACGGTTCACCGCCCGATAGATCTCCATCGGCGACATGTTCCCGCCTGTCTTCCGCTTGGGAACCACCAAAGCAGTCTCTTCACCCAGGAGCGGCATAGGAAGCATGTTCAGTGATTCACGGTAGATCTTCAGCTCCTCGATGATCTGATCGGGCAGGGGCACCAGGCGTTTCTTCATCCCTTTGCCAACCACGGAAAGGAAGTAGCCCTCTTTGAGTTTGGTGATGTCGGCCATCATCGCCGCAGCGGCCTCAGACCGGCGAAGGCCAACCATCAGCAGCAGATTGAAGACCCATCGCACGCGGTGATACCAGAACCGTTCCCGCTCATCGCGGCGCGGCATCATCTCGATTGCTCGCAGCACATCGAGCTTGTCGGCTTCATCCAACACCCGGTGAACTGGTGCCAGAGCATCAACCCGGTAGATCCGTCCTTGCGCATCCTGAGCCACCTGGACGACTGCTCCGAATGCAACGAATGGGTTGCCCCTCAGGTATCCGGTCTCGGACAGAAAGCTGAACATGGATCGGAGAATGGTGAGTGCGGAGCTGATTGAAGAGGGCGAGAGCGGCCCTGCAAAAGGAGGTTTCCACTCATCGCTCCCGAGGCGTTTTGTTCCCTTGCCCCGTGGGCCCACCCAGCGCTCTATGGGGGTTGGGAATGACAAGAATCGTTCGTAGTCATGCAGTACGTCGGCGGTCACGCCAGACACTGACAAATTGCGCTCGATTGCGAGCCAGGCAATGAACCGCGTGACTTCCTTCCGGTACTGGCGAATCGTCGCTTCTGACTTTCGTGACTTGGCTTTGAGGAAGCCTGCAACTGCATCCAGATCGTTCGAGGCATTCAGTTGGTTGTGGCCGCCAGTCGCGTTGGTCCCTTGATGTGCTGCAACGCTCAAATGACTTTCGGGGAGCATCAATTCGCCCCCCTGAGCAACGATCTCGCGAACGTGCGTCGTCATCTTATGGATCCTTGTGGTCGCGTTAGCCCCTGACAGGCAGAGCATCAGGGTAGTAGCGGGCTACAATCGCGTTGAGTTTCTCGACGAGATCCGGTCGTGTGAAAGTCACATGGCCATTCCCGTTTTTGAACCACTTCACGTTGCAGTAGATGTCCTCAGCCGATTGTTCCCGGCGATTTATCGCATCCTGCAGGGCTGCTTCAAGGCCCACCCGATGATCTCTCACCGGTTTCCCATCCAGCACGTCCATTACCCTGCAAAGGTCGGATAGTTTGTCACATACAGAGCTGCTTGGACGCCACCAGCTGCCACCCATGTGCGTGACCAGGCCGCGAATGATCACTTTCGAGCCGAATTTGCACGGATTGTTGGTTTTGTAGTCCCACGACAGGCTCTTGAAACAGTTCACCACGCCTCGGTCAAAGAGATCCCATCGCTTGTCGTGAAGCTCCGTAAACGTGGCGACCACGTTCTCATGGGTAAAGGCAGGTAGCTGGTCTGGGTAGGAGTAGATCTTGCGGTTCCATTCCTCAACCGAGGGCGCATCCATGAAAGTGCGAAGGCCGCTGAGGCTCATGAAACGGTTCCACGCTTTGGCATCGAGCTGGTGCGTTATGCACTGCATGCCGTCCTTATCGAGCAGAAACGAATCTGTTCGGTAGCCGCCACGCAGAACATCCGCAATGTCATCCACGCCCAGCACCTCAGCAGCATGCTTGAGGCTTGCCAGCTCGGTCCGCACGGCTTGCAGGCGCTCCAGGATCATTCGCCGTGTGCTCAGCGCCTGATCGAGCGGGAAGCTGGGTACCAGGTCACTTTGGATCGAGGCCATGGGCGGGTCTCCTGCATTTTACGCATGCATAAATGTACGATAATTAGGATTATCAAACAAAAATAACCTGGAGGCAAATTTAATGCATGATATTCACGCTGTGTTGGTGTAAGTTCACACTATTGAAGTAGCAAGCAGGAACACAACGCATGAGCACGCCAGACGAAATCCGCGCTTTTGCCAAGCAAAACGGCACGCGCGAAGCAATCACCCCAGCGGTTCTACACCTGCTTCAACAAGGCGAAACGCCCACAGGTCATGCGGTCTACAAACTGCTTGGGCAAGGCTCACAAACCACGATCAACAACCAGATCAAGGTCGCCTATCAGGAACTGGGCGGCCTCATTGCGCCAATCCTCGCTACGGATGTAGACAGTGCGGCTACCCCCAATATCCCGATTCTCTTCAACGCCTTCCTGAAGCTGTTCGATCAGGCAGCTTTGGCTGCTTCTGCCACCTGGAACAATGAAAAGACCGAACTCACGGCAGCTCGTGAGCGTGCCGACGCCGTGGTTCGAGCGATGCAAATCAGGCTGGACCAAGCACACCAGGCAAATGAGGGGCTCACACGCGAAATCGAAGGTCTCAAAGCCAGACTGGACCAAGCCGGTATTGAGCGAGAGCAGCTTGCACAGGCGCTCCGAGATGCCCAGGCTCAAGCACAACTGCTGGATGGCAACATCACAGAACTAACCAACCGGTTGACCACTCAGGCGCTCACGCACGACAACGCCCTGTCGAACCTGACCATTCAGCATGAGACCAAACTCAGAGAGCTTGAGGCGCTCCACGCCAATGCGATCAGCGCCGCAGCAACGGAAAGCCGTAACCAGCTGTCTGCCCAAACTGACATCATCGAGCGCCAACAGCAGGCCCTCCTGGACGCTGAGCTGGTGTGCAAGGATCTGAAGGCGGAACTGGAAAAGCAGCAGATTTCCACCGCTGATCTTCGCCTGGAGCTGGCATTGGCCAAGCGGGACAACGAAGCGCTGCGTGAACAGTTCAACCAGGCCTCGGAGTCAGACGCCACGAACGCTCAGATGATCAAAACGCTCCAGGCCCAGAATGCTTCTCTCCAATCTGAGATCAATGAACAGCGCACACAAATGGCTGCGCTAAAGGCCTCGAAGGAATCGCTCGATGCGGTCATTGAGCGTCTGGCAAAGCCAGCTCCACGCCGTGCGCCGTCAAAAAAGAAGGATGACTGATCTCTTTCCGATCAAACTCGTGAGCATCTGAACACTTCTTAGACCAAGATTTTCAAGATGTTACAGTCATCCCTGTTACAATGTTTCAGATGGAAGGTCGATCAAAAAAACCTGCAACCGTGTATTTTTTTTGAACATCATGGCCGAATGCCACTTTGTAGACCTGTACTTTGATCAGACGTTACCTGATTCTTGTCTGATGTAATGGATTTGAGCATGGACGATAAAATGGGACGACTCTGGCGGGATACGGATGAAATCCGCCTCCTTGTGCAACAAGCCACAGATGCTGCTCGCACTTCCAAGCCCGAGGACTTCACTGGTGGTCGTGATGCCTTGATGATGCTTCGCAATGCCGCCAAGTCTCACAATGACAAATCCATGACCGCTGGAAAGCTCCTGCGTCTCCTGGTCAGTGAATCCGCACCAAGCGAATACACCCCAACGATTCGCCACTAACGCAGTCCGCGACGACCGAAGACGAACCGCAGTTCACTCGGAATCAGTAATTTGAAGCCCTTCAGCTCAGCTGGAGGGTCTGCGTTGAACCGTGAAATCAGAATCGACACCCCGATCTTTCGCAGCAAGTCCCCGACGTGGACATCTTTCAGGTTCTCTCCGGCTGCTGCCATGTCAGTCAGACGCCTCAGCGCCAGGATGATCACCACCGACAGAAAAGCCCAGTAGCCGAGCCCAGCCGGTGACTCATCGTACAGAGAGAGATCGACCGGAAGCGACTTATTTCCTGAACGGATGATGTCATCTGCAAAGGTTTCCGCGAATGCCTCAAACCAGACATCCCGCTCATCACCCTTGATTCCAATAGCCTCCCGCACACCACTCAGCTCGATGTAGGGTTTGGAAAGCCTCAGGGACAGACCAAGCTCGTTCTCAAATGTCGACCAAGGCTCACCCAAGGCCAACAGCTCATCCTCAGGAAGACGAGGCGGCACATCGCATGACAGCCAGTGGATGAGGGTCATCTGCGCAGCCATTGCACCCATCAATCCGGTCATCTTTCGTGAGTCGCCCATGCTCAGGTCGTTTCCTCAAAGGAATAGCGTGCATCGAGCACATTCAGCAACTCGCGGATCGGCAAGGCAAACCCAACGTCCTGCTGATTCTGGAGTGCGTCTCCATCACCGAGCGTCATGAAGGCGACAACACTCATGCATGAAAGCGGCACGTCAAAAGTTCTGTTGTAACCCCGCACCACCCAGTGCTCTGCTTTGGCGGTTTCACCTATGCGGTCAATGTATCGCACGAACGCCTGGTGCCCTACTTTCCACTTATCTCCAGGTCCACCATCTGTTTTGGCGCGTGACTGTGCCTGCAGAGTGACCCAGATGAAGTAGAAGGCCTGGCTTACCGAGAAATGATCGAGGAGCCGCGACCAGGTTGGCTGAAGGCTGTTGTAGTCGGGGGTCCACCGAAAATTAAGCCGCTTGAGCTGACCATCAAGGTAAGCCTCACACTCCCAACGAGCCGCACGGTGCATCAAACCGATGACCGCCTGCCTGTCGCTCTCGGATGAATAACTTTTCCCTATCCTGGCCAGTAGGGAGTCCAAGAACGACTCAGGATCCTCATCCTCATGAAGCGGTACCGCCAAAGTGACAGTTTCCAAATCCAGTTGCAGCTCGCCATGAGGCCCCAGAGAGAGGCCATCCGAAGTGTCCGAGGCCGGAACCAGAAGTGAACGCTTGATGAGACCTTCGACCAGCTCCTGCCCCACACGCTTGCTACACGCAAATGGCATCGTTCGCTCGTGCATGAGCGGAGAGATTGCGCAGGGACTGTTTCCCTCCATCATCAGCAATGCGGTCAACGCAGCAGCGTCCTCATAGCTGAGGCGTGAGGCCAGGTCGGGCATCCGTTTTGCTGACGCTCGAACACGCTTGTAGGCCGATGAAAGCCCACTCGCCCTCTCTTTCAAGGTCGCAGCTTCACGGGCCTCGCGACACTTAAAGCAAACCCAGCGATGTCGACGGCCAGCGCTGGCCATGATCTTCCATTCCGACCTGGTTGTGATCTGCTTGGCATACCCGCAATCACAGGTGAACTGTGGGAGGGCGGCGTAGCTCGTGACCTTGACCGTGTTGATGACGGCACTTCGTGTGAGCCCGGTGCGCTCACAGAGAGTTTCCAGTGTATGCAGCCAGCGACCGTCAGGACCAATCGCCCAGTAATCATGCGCCAGAGAATTGGTGTGCGCAGTTTGACTGCGTAATACGACATTGACTGCGGTCATCGCGGACTCGCTTAGCCGACAGCCTGGGGCGATGCGGCGGACTCGATCATCTGTTTCACCCACAGGGGGTTCTCAATATGCAGGAACTCGATGGCAGCGCCCCCCTTCCCTGTGGCCACAACTGATCCAGTACCCATTAGCCGATCAGAAAGGGTTTGGCGAAGCTCGACGGTCTCCACCGCATTGAGCAGAAGCTCTTTGGTATGCCGAGAAAAGACCCCGGACTTGTAATAGATGCGCCGTGAGGTGACACCCTGCTCGATGCCGAACAGCTGAAAGAACATGTAGGCCGAGATCAATGTGAGCAGGATGATGATCTCAAGCATCCAGCCATCGAAGTTCATCGCAATCGCGACCATAAGCAGGAACACCGGGGCGGCATACCGCGTCCAGTGAAGAGCGAACTGGCCTTGTACCGCCTCACCATCTGCAAGCGTCTTTTTGATGTAGCTCATGGCCTACTCCCCTGTTTCGTCTTTGGAACATATTGGTAGCGGGGGCACTTCGGCTAAACGACGCGCCCTCCAGGAATGCTGAAAGGCCCGGACCTTCTTCAGGCCGAGCCTCATCAACGGTTGTACGATCAGCAGATAGGTCAGCATTACCCGCCAGCGGCACCTCTCTGTTGGGTCTGATACGGCTTGGGCTGGTTCTTCGGATCCAGCATCCAGAGCTTGCAAGCGGTGCGCACCATGGCCATGTGGGCACCAAACTCCATGCCGGGCATGTTCTTGGTCAGGGCTTTGATGACCAGCATGCCGGTTGCGTAGACATCCCCTGCCCCCAGCGGCACGGTGAACACGCGATCCTTGCCTTCCATCAGACGAACCAGGAGCGCCTGGTTGCGATGGACGACATGGAGTGATTTGTTGCGGTTCTCGCCGTGAAAATCGAAACGCGCCTCCTCGATCATCCCGAGAAACACGCCGGCCAGAATCGGCAGTTCAGCCTCGGTGAGCTGAAAGCGGAGCTTCTGGCTCCAGTTCACTGAGCGCTCACCGGTCTTGGGTGCTGCATCAATGGCGATGGTGGCGCTGAGGTTGCGCTTGGTGTCGATCTCAATCGTGAGGGCTGAGTCGCGGCCATAGACGTGATGGTTTTCACGCGGCTCGTCATTGCGAGCCGGGGCGTCGTCGCTCTGCATGCTTCGGGCCTGTGCGGGCGCGGCCACGGCAACAGGACTGGATGCCTGATGCGAGGGGCGCTGAGGATACTGGGCAGCACGCGAGTTGCCTTGAGCCACCTGAGCTGCTGCAGGCGAGCGGCTGACTGGAGCGCTTCGAGCAGGCGCGGGGGCCTGTTGGCGCTGCGGGTATTCCCGACCGCGTGCTTGCGCACCGGGACGGGGCTGGTCGGTCACAACAGTCATGTCGAACTCGCTGAAGCGGTCATCGTATTGGTTTGCCATGGCCAGGCCCTCTTGTGATCTCGTGTGTGTGGCAGCGCCACCTTGGAGCGGACATCGTTGCCGCTTACTAATCAATTTGGGCTTTTTATCATCCTATGTCAATCTGTGTTGCCAGCATTACATAAATAAATATACACTCCCTACACAGGCTTCCAAGATCAAAGGCCCAAACCGCACCGCCCTGCCCCGTACTGACCGAACCGCCCCCCATAGGGACATGAAGGGAGAGGGAGGAAGAGAGAGGTAAAGGGAAATGCCCCACCGGAACGGGGGTCAGCAGGAGGTGGATCGGAGCTGTGATTGCTAGGGCGGAGCCCGTGCGTAGGGAGTGTATATTTCTGGCCTCTACCGGCCTCAAGGGAGTAAAACCATGCCGTTCGTAAATCCGCAGAAGCAGCTCAGCCACATGACCGTGGTCCTGGAAATCGACAAAAGCGTCAACGGTCTGCCGCTCAACCTCCAGGAGATCCTCCCCAAGGGCACCGAGATTGTGGCCGCAAGCATGGAGGACGAGATGACCCTTCTCGATCTCATCGAGAGCGCCCATCCGCACCTGGTTGAGCGCGCCCGAGATGCTCTGAATAAGCATCCAGGCAACTTCGACGCAGCCGCCGAACACTTCAACGACGATTGAACTGGGCCCTGAGATCACCATGCAAAGCGAACGCGATCCGATACCGAGCCCAGAGTTCGGTCACATCATTCTGAAAGGGATTTCCTGGCTGGCTCTCGGCACCGGGTGCCTGACCATCGCAATGCTCTACCTCATCACCTGATGCACACAGAGGGGACGACATGACCTCAATGCCAGACATCTACCCGATCCGAGAGGCGCTCCGACGCCTCGAATCGGCAGTCTCTCGATTCAATGCAACCTGGCCCGCCCATGCTAGGGAAACTGTCGCCTTTGAGATCCCGGTTCGCGCGGATAACCACCGCGCCAACGCCATCGACGTGTCTCCCCTGTCAGGAGAAGCGGCAGTTTTGGCCATCCAAGCAGGCCTGGCACAGTTCGCACGCCTCGATGAGCAGCACCCCGGTACTGTTTTCCGGTTGCCTGGGCTCGTGTTCAGCAGCCATGACCTCAGCAATGAGATCTCTCTGATCAACACGCTGAAAGGACGCATCCGGGAATACATGCTGCAGATCCCTGCCAACCAGCGCGCCCGCTTTGCCCGCCAGGCGCTGCCGGGGGTGAATTTGCTCCAGGTCTACCGCGAGATCGACTTCTTCACGCTGCCGTTCGACACGGTCTATTTTTCCTGGGCAGCACACACCACCACGAATCACCGCATGGACGCCAGCCAGATGTGGGATCGAATCCTGCAGATGGGAAAGCCCGATGGCATGAGTGATGAAGCCCACCAGGTGATGCTCGATGAGCAGCGAAAAGCCTTGGCCCAACACCCGGAAGTGGTGATTCGCCGAGTAAAGGCACCGCACCCGAGGATCCAGTTCAAGCAAAGCGGAAATGCATCGGTTTCGGGGCGCATCCTGCCGGCCTCTATCCCCGTCTTCGCTTACCTGAAACCGGAGCAGCCGATCCCGACCGTTCATCCGTTGGGTAGCTTCGTGGAAAGCCGCACACGGAAAACCCGAACTGACGCCCTGAACCACGAACCAATCATTCCGTCACTCAACGTCTACACCATCGGAGCCTTGTCATGACCACCACCAGTGCCAAAGCGATGACCGCGTCACCGAGGCCGATCACTCACCGTGAAATGCTGCTCTGCTCCATACCGCTTGCCATCCTGTACCTGCTGCAGCTCGGCACCAGCAAGGGGCTCTCACTGTCTGGCCTACTGAGTATGGCCACCTACCTCGCCTTCATGACCCTCGTCCTCCCCCGCCTCTATCGTCGCCCACTCACCATCGTCTCGATGCTTCTCCTTGGCGGGGGCTTTGCGCTCGCGTTGTCCTTGACCGTCAATATCGTGCACATGGCCTTCGCACCCTGGTCCAACAGCGCCTATTTCCTGCTGGTAGGCCTCTCCGGTGTGGATGGCCCTTCGCTGATGATCCCTGCTTTCGTTCTACTGGCTCGTTCCACTCAGGCCCTCGTTCGACTCGCCAAATCCACGACTTTATGGAAGCGGTATGAATAACCGTTACACCTCAAAAGTCAGTAAAGAATACATGCACCACTCCTTTCCGAACTGGAGCTGAGAAATATGGCCCTTAAGGATAGGAATTAAAGACCCCGAATAGACCTTTCTGTTGATGCTTATAGCTGAGGTCCATCCGCATTGAATGAGATATGCGCCATGAATGAAGCTGATATCTATTGGATTGAGCGCCTGGATGACCTGAGAGGGCTCACGCCCAGCGGGACAGACGTTGAGGTGGGTCGATTGCTGATGGCCTCACCAGCGATGATTTCGCATGTTCGATCCGGGAGGCGCCCACTACCTTTCAGGCTACGACTGCTCGTACTTCAAAGGCTGGGTTACCGAGTTACAAACGAGGTTCTCATCAGGTGCTTGAGCCCCGAAGACCATGAAGCAGCGATTTATGCGCTTACCGCTGAGTGCTCTGATGCATTGCCTGAGCCGCCAATGCCACCAGTTGCCCCCTGTGTTCAGTCAGCCAAAGAGGGCGCGCTCAAGCGACTGATTTCTGGCATCACGCCAAGAAACCTTCACCCAGAGCAATGATAAAGTGCCGAATACCCGAAAAAGGGCCATGATATTTCTATGATACTATTTACAAGAAACTCCAAGACCCCAAGACCGGAGCAAACAATGAAGCTGATATTTTGGGAACAATATAAACAGCTCGATGAAGAAACCAGAAGAGCAGTAAACCACTTTGACAAAGTCTCACAACAACTTAAAACCCAAAATGTCAGACTGAAAACCTTTTTGCCTGCAGCCTTAGTTGTGGTGATGAGCCCGCTAATATGGGAGTATTTTGGAAAGCAATATGTTGACAATGCTGCACTTAATGAAGTGGCACAGGCCAGTCTTGTATATTCAGTAATGGGCTCATTTATTATTATTGGCTATGCATTGGGTCAGACCTTGGCCATTTTAAGAAAGCATATCGTCTGCAAATTGATCAAAAGGCGCTACAACATTGATGTTTCCGGTGTTGATTTAATGGAAATGCAGATGGAATATGAAAGGCGGACGAACGGCGCACCGGCATAGCCTAATCATATACAAATTAAATTCCATTCGAGGAAACAATGCGAAGGAACCAGCCATTCAAGCTGATCTATCTCCCACTTGATGACGTGGGTTCTTGTTTCGCCACATACCAAGTGACGACAAGTGACACAACATTCAGCGTCTTCGCACCTACAGCAAATAAAGGGAAATTCAACGGCGATATGATCGAAGCTGAGCTTTCACTAACTCCTCAGCCAGGGAAGCTGCTTGCATTTAACGCGATCTCCGAAGCCGTTGAAAACGCAGAACACAAACGACTCATAAAAGTTTCACGAGAGCACTCAGTTCTAAGTGACCAATCTAACGCAAAAAAAGTGGCTATCCTAAATCAGAGCAACAGCCGCCTCACTACACTTATTCGCATTGGGGAGTTCCATAAGCGTCTGTTAGACGCCCCACTTCAATCTATTAAAGGTTCACGATATGTCAAAGCCATCTTCTATAATGATGATGGCACGCCTATAACATTTGAAGACATGATTGAGCCCGTCATACAAACTCTAAAAAAAACAAATAACACGCCATCCATGCGAATAATTATGCCTGAAATTATTGCCTCCTATACCAGGCAAGGCATCAATCCTCATAAGGCGGTCTTGCTACGGAATTATCTACGAACAGAGCTTACCGGGTTACGCAACGCAACTTGCGAGCCGAGCGACGATGGAAGGGTTGGAGAGGGAACTATCGTTCTCAACAAAGAAGCCATATCAGAGTTCACTCAGAAGGTAATTAGCTTCCGCCAGAAATACCCAATGGTATACCACTATGAAGACAACCTCTTAGATTCGCCAACAATGATCCACGATTAAATTACAGCTTATCGAAGACAAGCCAATCTTCATAAACAACCAATGAAAAACCCCGCTATACCCAAAGGGTAAGGCGGGGTTGAGTATCACTCGGGATCAAAGTCAGATGCCAACGCGTCGTAGATAGCACGCGATACATCCCAACCAGACCGAGCAACTTCCGTGGATGCGACACCACGGTAGAACTGCTCATTGGCGTCAACACAGGAAGCGATGCCTCCGATGTAGACGATCCGCAGCTCAATACCAAGCTCAGGAAGGATCTCGGCGATCTCGGCAAAACGCTGCCGATCACCAGGATCACCATCGGTCACAAGAACCAACAGTTTCCGGGCCTCCTCACGCATAGCAAGGCTCTCTGCAAACAACTGCAGCGCCTGATGCGTCTCCGTGCCGCCACCAAAACAGGCTTGGTTAGCACGTCGTGCAACAACCCAGCTCTCGTCAAAGTCCTTCACGGTGCGATAGCAGTCCGAGAAGAGCGAGACACGCATTGGAACATCATGCCTTGAGAAGATCTCAGACATAGCGTCCGTTGCAGCCAGGATACGCTGAGCAGCCGTGAAAGCCTGCCCATCGGTACCGAAGAGCCGATCCGTTGTCGACCCAGACACGTCAACGAGCAAGTCAATCGCCGTGGCGATCTCCTCACCCATCCTTGTCCGGGCAAACACACTGGCCGACGTTTCCAAGTGGCACATGCGCCGCCTGTGAAGTCTCCGTCCCGAATTGCCAACTGAAACTCTGCATTGCGTTTCCGCAAGCAGAAGGTCATCGAGGCGACTGCCCAACTCACCCATGATCATGTTGAACTGGGTTTGGTCAGACAGCTGCTCGGCGAGGTCGTTGAAATACACGCCCGCACCTGGATCTTCAGCGAACGGGGCCATGTTCATCTGCCTCGCGCGCACCGGATCCTTCAATGCCTCCTCGTACAGCTCACGAGCCATATCGACCATTTCGGTTTCAATGTCCCAATCACCGTCGAGTGCCTCCTGAATCGTTGCAATCTGATCACCCGAGGGAGACTTCGCTGCAGACTCATCGGTGACAGTTCCCTGTCCCACGTTGGCACTGCCATTGTTGCCGGTACCCGTATCATCAGAGGCATCAGTTTCCTGATCGGTACCCCCTGATGCACCCTGGTCATCACTTGGGCCTCCATTTCCGGTATTGCTACCCTCATCGGATTCCCCACGATCACCACCAGCATCTGAAGACTCTGCATCCGAATCGCCTGCATCACTGCCAGGCCCTTCATCACCAGAACCCTCGTCAGCATCCCCACTGTCAGCATCGCTGCCAGACTGCGGGGAGTCCTTCTCGTCTGAATCACCTTGTTGAGGCTCATCAGACTCCGAAGCATCAGCAACGTCATCATCGCTGCCAGCGGCATCATCCTTTTCGGAGTCACCACCGCCGTTACTGTCCGACTGTTCGTCAGACGCACCAGGCTCATCAGAAGGGGCCGGTTCGAGCTTCGATGGTGCTGGTTCATCTTCTTGCTGGTTGAGCAGCAATTCGATGATTTCCATGGCAGCGTTTACGTTTGCCACAGTGCTCTCCTTCCGAAGAGCATTCATCGCTATAGACACGATCTGATCGAATACCGGACCAAACAGCATCCTGGCACGCTCGGTGTCTTCAACCTCCCGGTAGATGTCCTGCTGCAGCACTTCAACCCGCAAGCGCTTCAATAGGGCAAACACCAAGGCCTCTGGGAGACGCTCTTCCGGGTCATCAACCTCCCAGAACTTCATCTCCGCACCCATCGCAGCAAGCTCCTGAAGCCGTGATGCAACACCAGGGAATGCACGGGACATCGCACGCTCAATGAAAATGTCTTCGATGACATTCCAGAGGGCATGAGCAGCCACCCGCATTTGCTTTGACAGTGATTTGACGTGATCAGCGAATTGCACATTGAAATCAGTGAAGTTCGCATGACCGATTTCGTGAACCATGCACGCGTAAACGAGCATGTAGTCACGATGATCCCCCAAGATGCAGCCGGGGTTGGGCAGGAACACTTCCTCACCATTACAGCGCGGGCGGAAGGTGTTTTCCCAGACGATTTTACGACCCATAGAAGATGCCAGCATCGAGGCGTTTGCACGCACGACGTAGCGTTCCTGGGCGAGGTTGGGGCGAACGGACATATCCATTAGTGGTCTCCAAGATGGCTTTGCCAAATGACTTGGTAGACATGCCCAGATGACCTTGGAAATGAAAAAGGGCCACATCGCAAAGCGATGCAGCCCTAGCATTACGCAGCCGACTGGATGCGCACTGTTGATGTCCACGCGCTTGTCGGAACACGAAGTGTGTACCCGTGAGCTTCAAGGCGATTGAACATCTTTTCTGCGGTACGCGAGAGGTTGTGCTTAGCCAGGGAGTAACCCTTGGCATCCCACATCTCCTCGTTGATAGAAAGGACCACAGCCACATAGCCTTCCCATGCAACGAGCCCGAGCACATAGAACCGACTGTGCGCGATAACCCTCATATCATCGTACCAATCACGGCAGAACGGTGATCCCGAAGACCACATGTCCCATCCGCCACAAACCACCGCTTTTACATCCTCAACGAAATCGAGCCAGTCAAAGGTCCGATAGTCACTGGATGTGAACGGTGCATCTTCGTTGTCCGGGTCAGGATCCACTGTCGTGTAGATCTGCTCGTCATCGACATAAACGACTTCATTTGCAGCTGTTTTGCAGCGGTAGTGTCCGATGCCCATGGGGTATCTCCTATTGATGGCTTTGCATCAGGAGTTGCCCCACAAGGAGTGATGAGACGGGCGCACAATGCCTAGTGCTAACCTTGAGGCTCTACGTCATCCACCATCACCAAAAGGTCTGTAGCGCCTGCTCTATGTCGGAGATGCTCATTGAAAGTGAAGTTGCCAGCGCTGGAGAAAAACATCCTTAAATATCGCGCGCTGCAGATGACCCTTCTGCTCAGCAAAGTTGAGTCACTTCGAGAATTTGTGATCGGGTCTATCAGAGCCACCGACGACATCCCTGGCTTATCCCCGACCCCGAAGCGCATCCCCCCTCATTCCAAAGACCCGATGAAGAAAGCGCTTTTGGTGCTGGTTTCCGAAAGCATCATTTCCGAACAGGAAATGCAGGACATCGAGACCATCATCTCGATCAGAAACGACATTGGACATCGTATCCACCAGGTTGTCGGCGACATCTCCTTCCCTGATCTCTTCAGGGGCTCGCTGTCAGCCTACGACTACTTCGCCGTGGATCGAATCGAGAACTATCGCGCCAAGATCAGTGAAGGTATGCGTGGCCGATTCATTCACCTACTGAGTCTCAGGGAGCTTTCCTTCGAGCAAGCCGAAGCCACATATAAGGAAGAGCTTGGTCGTTTGCGGAAACGCATGGATCGGCAATGGAAGGCTCGGCACTCAGCCAGAAGCGGCGATGACTCTCAGCCATAGCCATTAGATTTGAGCTGAATGAAAAACCCTCCAAGCGCAATGCGCCAGGAGGGTCGTGCCTAGAAGTCAAAAGCCATGTTTTCCTGGGAAAGCATCGCGATTGGCTGAGGAGCTGGCAACTCCTCTGAAGGCTCTTCAGAGACCAATTCCGGCATGCTGAACAAGTCAGTGTTGCTGATCGTGGATCTGCGGAGCTTTACCGTCATACCAAGTTCTTCACTCCACCAGGTTCTAGCTTTCGGGTCGATGCACCTGAATCGCGTGCTTTGACCATAAGCGCCGAAGCTGAGTGGAACATTGAACTCGATGAGCACACCAGGCTGTATCAGTGACGCAGAGGCCCTACGCTCCCGCTTTATCCGAAGTGCATCCAAACAGCGCGTGCGCCACTCGTTTGCATACTCGGATGTCGTGGGAGACAGCAGGTCAATGATCCGTTTCGGGCAGTTGGCCTCTACTGGACCCATATCCTCCGTGATGAACTTCCAGCAGAAGTTCTCGCGATCACCTGGGTGACTACTGGTTTTCACCACAAGCCCGAAAACCGACGATTCAACGCCAGGTGCATCCCGCTTGATGGCCACATAAATCGTGGATCCAACAATCGCGTGAGCGACCTCCGAGTAAACCGTTTCACCTGCTCTGTAGTCGAAATTTCCATCTCGCTTCAGATACTCATACCCGCTCAGATGCCGAGGCTTGTAGCTGCATGTGGTTCCCATGATGGGCTCTCCTGTAGGTTGGCTTTGCAGGAAAGAGTTGGGCCTCACCGCCTGATGAGATTGCAGACATGAAAAAACCCTCCAAGCTCAAAGAGCGAGGAGGGTTCATGAGTCACCAGCTCAGGTTTACTTCACCAAAGTCTGGAATCTCGACTGAATCTGCCTTGGCAGACTCAGAGGCTGGAGCGTCAGCATCATCAACGGGCAGGAACTCGCTGAAATCATCCTGATCGACTTCAACCTTCTCAGCGACCACTTGTGGAGCAACATCTTCAACGACAGCCACGGCACTTTCATCTGTGACCACTGTGAACGAGTCATCGAAATCAAACGCGAAGTCCTGTGATTTCACAGCACCTGTATGGTCATCGACCTTACGCTTGATACCGATTGGCGCACCCTCAGACAGCATCTTGTTCGGATCACGAAGGACCGACATGACCCCGCCGATGATGAAACCTGTCGCCTCATCCACTTTGCCTTTTTCATCGCCCACGAGGTTCGGAAGCACATGCTCCTTGACCACATGAACCAGGCTTTCCAGGTTCGGATTGATGAACGCAAGAGCATCAATTTTCGATGTCATCTTGGCCAGCCAATCCTTCCAGGACTTCACAGATCCCGTCATTGACGGAGAACCATGTTTTGCCTCTTGCGATACCTCATGAGCGATCTGACCAGCCAGACCACGCACCTCAGCATCAATGCCACTCAGATCCACAGGAATGTCATCGTCCGGGTTGACCCGATACTTCGACAGGCGGAACTGCAGACCTTTTGCAAGACCCACAACACCCCCAGCCCGCTGATCCGCTTTGCGGATTTTGTCAGCGTCCTCTGGCATCTCCATACACAAGCGATCCACTGCTCGCGGCCACTCCTGAACGAATCCAGGGATTTCCGCTAGGAACTCACGAGCAATACCCGTGATCTCCTTGATCACGTCCTCGATACGGTCATCGGGAACAAGGTAGCCACCATCAAAGGCAGTACCGTTGGCAACGAGGATCTTCCGCACAGCCTGACGGCGGCGAAGAAAAACCTTGTCAGCCATAACCTCCAGCGATTCGGTCTTCTTGCGAACACCATCACGCTGACGATCAATCACGAGAACCATGCTCGGGATCTGGATGTCGATCGTCACTTTCCAGCAACGGCTCAACACTTCTTTCGTGGTTACGATTTCAGTCGACATGGGAATAACTCCAGTTGTTAGCTTTGCAGGAGTCACTTACCCAACATGTCGCAATGACTAGCTCAAGAGCCCCGCTTCATCAGCCCCAGGAAGGCCTCTGATGCTCGCCGGCCAACCTTTTCGGCCTCGATGTCGGAGAGCCCTTCAGAGACGATCACCAGCCCTGCTTTACCCACCTCGACATCTAAAATCGCCATTCCATTCGCTTTCTTGGCCAACGACTCACGCTCGCCGATGCACGCCATCAGCGCATCCTGAACGCACGCCTCCGCCAGCAAACTGACATTTTTCTGCTCCCCGAGCGCCTCAATGAGATGCACCAGGGCATCACCACGAACTGTGATTTCTTCAACATATGACATCGGACACCTCACCAATCCTGGTGCGCTGGCTGCCCGACTACGCCCAACCCTCAATGGGATCGAGACCGGCCTTGATAGCAGCGCATGCCAGCGCAATTCGACGATTCATGACGACCGGGGTGCCGCGCTCCCGGTTCTCTCCCCACTCAAGAAACTGATAGTTCTTCAATGCCAAGCCCAAGGCCAACGCCGCCTCTCTCTGCGAGAAACCCATGCTTTCCCGCCACGACCGCATTGCCTCAGCGCTTTGTGCCGCACGCAACTGATAGCTCATCACTTCTCCTGGTGGCCGCAGGCAACCCTCATCAGGCCCCTACCCTTCCACCCCGGTTATCCACAGCTCCTTGACGACATACCAGCATGACTACACAGTGTAGTCAACACCGACTGAGTAAGTGATCTCATGGCCACCACGATTGACCTGCAGCATCCAATGACACCGACAGCGATTGTGGTGGCGCTGGACGCCGTTACAGATGCGACCCAGGTGACTACCGTTTCAGGCACAACACTGAGGCTCCTGAAGGCCACCTACGAGCAAGATTGCGTCTCCACGAGCCTTGGCCAGATGACCTGGACACAGATCACAGGATTCACCCGACACCAGCTCCAGCATGCAGTCAGGGTTGTGCGGATCGAAGGTATGCCGACACTCCAACCCCCGGCCTTTGATCATGCCGACCGAGAGACGTTGGCAAGCGCACGTCAGCTGATTACGCGACATGCCCTATCCGCAGACGTAGGGCATCTGCTCATCTCGGATGACCACGCAGCACGAATCGCCGCACTTCATCTGACCGGCCAGCGCCTCATTCCTCGAAGGGGTGACACCTTCAGCAAGACAGACTGGGCCCACCATGTCCGTTCCTCGTTTGAACAGCCTCATTGGCTGCCTGGCATGGTTGAACAGGCCCAGCGCCTTCAAGACCAGATCATTCAAGCATTCATGATCAGTGGTATTTCCACGCCAGGCGCTGAATCACTTCCTCTCGACGCGCTCTACAAAACCATCCGTACCATGTCCTACCCGTTTATGGGGGATGCCGGCGAGACACGGTATGGAGATCTTGTTACTCATGAGCAGCGCGCTCATGCGGCCTGTTTTTCACGGCTGAAGAGCTTCGAGGCCCTCGCGTCAGCAGACTTTCTGGCGCTCCCCGTAGACAGCTTTCATGCCACGTTTGTGCGAGATCACGCCCAGCTTGTTAAGCATGTGCTCTATCACGCCCATAACCTCAAGTTGAATACCTACCGGAGTGGTACCGATCCGATCTGGGCTGATGTCATATATGGGTCTATGCGGCCTTCAGAGGCATTGTCCTGGAGTCGCCGCATACAGAGCCTCAAGGCCCGAGAAAACGATGACCGCGCTCGGCGAGCCGCCTCCCTGATCCTCAAAGCTGCCGATGCGATTGCGGACCATGTTCGTCCACACATCGCCACCATTCGGGCGGGCCTGCGAGATCTCCCTGAGATCAAGATTCAGCGGGACAAGACATCCAGCGGAAGTCGGTGGGTCATCGAAATCGAGGGTTTTCGGCTCGCTGCCCCCCTCGAATCAGAAGCGTCCCCATGGGCCTGCCAGAGCCTGGTCGCGTTCATTACAACGCTCGCTGACCACCTCATCACAAGGAATCCACGGCAGATCACCTACCTCGATTTCTTGGCTACCACTTGGAAAGCAGACGCAATCTGATGGAGATCCACACATGGCAAACACACGCTGGATGACGCTTCCTAATGGTCGAAAGGTGAAGGAGCAAAGGTTTGAGGACTGTGAAGTCTTCTGGGTGACGTATACCGGGGACCGCCTTCATCGCAAAGCACACCATCACACGGCAAAGGGTTGCCGCATTGTGATCAGAAACACGACTGCGACTATCACCATGCCTGATGGAACGACCATGAAGAAGCTCCTCGGCAGATCTGGCTTCTCATTCGCTGTCAAAGGGCCTTCTTGCTTGCCAAGCACCCCCAGACATGGACAATCCCTCGAAGCCCAACACCAATAAGAAGAGATTCCACATGATTCGTCGCGCGCCATGGATTGCAGCCTTCGCACTCGCACTTGCTGCTTGCAGCAGCCCTCACGATGTTGTCGTCCCCACTGACATCACGAAGTGGGAAACCGAACTGAAGCCGGCCATCGAGGACATGTCCGAGGAAGAAAAGAACCTTCTGGGCGCGTACCTCATGCGCATGAAATTGGCCGAGACTTTTGGCGGTGGGGCCATGAAAGAAGGCGTGACCGTTGGCCAGGCGCTGAAGGAGCAGAAGGCTTGGGTTGCTGAACAAAAGGCCAAGGAGGCAGAAGCTCAAGCGCTCAAGGACCGCGTTGAAGCTGAGCGTGCTGCGCTCAAGAAGCTCGTCGATCAGACACTCACCGTTGCAGTTGTCGGGCTGGAGCTTCGTGAGGCTGATTACAGATCGGGCACCTACAGTGACTCCCAGATCATCAAACTGGCTCTTCAGAACAAGGGCAAGAAAGACATCCGTGGCGTGAAGGGTGAGATGAAGTTCATCGACATCTTCGACAAGGAAGTCGGATCCATCACCTTTGGATATGACGACGGCATCCCGGCTGGCCAGACCCGCAGCTGGACGGGCGCGCGTGACTACAATCAGTTTATGGAGGATCACAAGGCCATCGCCAATCTCGAAGAGGGCAAATACACCACCCGATTCGAGCCGGAGGTCATCCTTTTTTCAGATGGCACAAAGCTGAAGGTCTCTGAATAACCAACCCGGTGCAAAGGGACTCCTGATGAATGCTGTCGAAGTTGAATCCGCCCTCGCCGACCTGGCTGAAAGCCCCTATGACCAGGCGCAATTCCCGTTCCAGTTTCTGGAGGCTTTCGGCAACAAGAAAGCATCCATCGACCGTCTCAGGAAAAGCTCTGGTTCAGACGTTGAGGGTGGAGTTTTGCTCAAGGGCGATGTCCATGTCGCCATATGTGAGCCACTCAGCACCATCACCAAGCTGACCGAGCTTAGGGAAAGCCCCGCAACCAAAAAGCTGAAAGCGAAGTTCCTTGTTGCAACTGACGGAATACGCATTGATGCCGAAGATTTGGTGAGCGGCGAAGTCATCAGCTGCGACTTCAAAGAACTCCCAGATCGCTTTGGTTTTTTTCTCCCTCTCGCTGGCATCACAACGATGCGCGAGATCAAAGAAAGCCCCATTGATGTCCGTGCCACAGGCCGTCTGAACAAGCTCTACATGGCTCTGCTCGACATTAACCCTGAATGGGGCTCCCCGAGCCGCCAGAGCGACATGAATCATTTCATGGCCCGACTCATCTTCTGCTTCTTCGCGGAAGACACCAACATCTTTGCGGGAGAGGCCGCATTCACGCGAACCATCGACATGATGAGCGCTCCCGATGGGTCGAACACTCACGAGGTGATCGAGGCCATCTTCAAGGCGATGAATGTCCGTCACGCGATTCGACCAATCCTAGACCCTCGCTTGCCTACTTGGGCTGACGCCTTTCCATACGTTAATGGCGGGCTATTTTCAGGGTCAACAGAAGTTCCTAGATTCAACCGAACTGCGAAGAGCTTCCTTATCCGTGCCGGTGAACTCGACTGGAAGATGATTAACCCAGACATCTTCGGGAGCATGATTCAGGCTGTAGCCAATGCGGATGAGCGCAGCAATTTAGGCATGCATTACACAAGCGTCCCGAACATCCTGAAGGTACTCAATCCACTGTTCCTAGATGATCTGCGGGCACAACTTGATGCAGCCGGACACAACGGCCTGAAGCTACTGAACTTGAAAAAGCGACTGGCTCGTATCCGAGTCTTTGACCCAGCCTGTGGGAGCGCTAACTTTCTTGTGATTGCATACAAGCAACTTCGAGAGATTGAGGCTGCCATCAATCAGCGCCGCAATGAGCAACACCTCCCGACAGTAATCCCGCTTACCAACTTCCGTGGCATCGAGTTAAACAGCTTTCCCGCAGAAATCGCCAGGCTATCGCTGATCATTACTGAGTTCCAATGTGATGTGCTTTATCGCGGGCAACAAGATGCAATCACCGAGTTCCTTCCCCTTCAAAAAGAGAATTGGATCGTCTGTGGCAATGCACTCCACCTCGATTGGGGCCGGCTTGCGCCAGTTGAGGGCTTGACCGTTGATGTCACAACACAAGGTCAGGACGATATGTTCGTTGTTCGCGAAGAGAACACCGACTACGACTTCGCAAATGAAGGTGGCGAGGCTTATATCTGTGGGAATCCACCATATCTGGGATCAACTTGGCAGGACGATAGTCAGAAGCTCGATCTTGGCCACGTCTTCGCAAACAAGGTTACTGCCTATAAATCACTCGACTATGTAAGTGGCTGGTTTATGAAGGCAGCTGACTACTGCAGTAAATACAACGCCGCAGCAGCCTTTGTTTCAACTAACTCAATATGTCAGGGGCAACAAGTTCCCACGCTTTGGCCTTCCATATTCAAGACTGGATGTAAGATTCAGTTCGCTTATGATTCTTTCAAGTGGTCTAACCTCGCTGCCCACAAAGCCGGTGTCACTGTCGTAATTGTGGGGATTACCGCCAAACGTGGCATCACACCTAAGCTCTACACTGTTTTGGGTGATGATCAAGTCACCGAAAAGTGCTGCGAGAACATCAACGCATACCTCGTAAGCTCACGCGACATTATCGTTGAGAAGGCACAGCTCCCTCTCTGTAATCAGGCTGTTATGGACTTTGGCAATAAAGCCGACGATGGCGGATTCCTTACCCTGACACCTGAGCAAGTAGAGAAGATGGATCTTACGCCTGAGCATAAGTCCCGTTTCATCAAGCGCTTCTATGGGTCCAAGGAGTTCATCAATAGCGAGGCGCGATACTGCCTATGGGTAACGGATGAAGATGCCAAGCTGGCATTATCAATTCCAATTATTGCAGCTCAAATTGAACTTGTAAAAAAGGCGCGACTTTCGAGTAAGGACGCATATGCACGCAGTCTTGCTGAGCGTCCACATCAGTTCAAAAGTCCGAAAGCGGCCTTGAGAAGCGTCATCGTTACTCCTCGTGTAAGTTCTGAAGCCAGGAGCTATCTGCCCGTTGGCATTCTGGATAGCAATTCCATCATCGGCGATAGAAATTTCGCCCTTTATGATGCTCCAATCTGGAATATGGCGGTCATTGCCTCCAAGTTACATATGGTCTGGATAGGAACTGTGTGCGTCAGGATGCGCACTGATTTCTCCTACTCCAATACCTTGGGCTGGAACACATTCCCTATCCCAACTCTGACCGAACAAAACAAAGCCGACCTTACCCGATGTGCTGAAGACATTATTCTTGCTCGCGAGGAGCACTTCCCCAAGTCGATTGCTGACCTCTACGACCCAGAGACCATGCCTGAAAACCTACGCCAGGCGCATGATCGAAATGACGAAGTAATCGAGCGCATCTACATAGGTCGTAGATTCAAAAACGACACTGAGCGGCTCGAAAAACTATTTGATCTCTACAACAAGATGACACAGGCCCCCAAGACCGTGACAACGAAAACTCGCGCCAAGAGGGCAACAACATGACCACGCCTTCATCTAACCCCACGAATATCTATCGCGTTCCCTCTGTCTCCATCACGATGCAGAACCAAGGGGAAAAGAAGCGCATCAACGAGCTTGGGATGCGCACCATGCAAGAGCGCGCATACACGCGCCGTGGTGAGCAGTACCTACTGATCAAGTCACCACCAGCATCGGGAAAATCCCGCGCACTGATGTTTATTGCTCTTGATAAAATCCTTAACCAAGGCCTCAAGCAAGCGCTAATTGTCGTGCCGGAGAAGTCGATTGGCAGCAGCTTTGCTGACGAGGCGCTTACAAAGCATGGCTTCTTCGCCGATTGGCGCGTAGAGCCTCAGTGGAACCTTTGCAACGCACCTGGTGGTGATGACGAAGAAGCGGCTAAGACCAAGGTCAAGGCTGTAGCAAAGTTTCTTGAAAGCGATGCAAAAGTGCTGGTTTGTACACACTCAACATTCCGTTTTGCCGTCAGTGCTCTAGGTGTTACAGCCTTTGAAAACCGTCTGTTGGCTATCGACGAGTTTCACCATGTCTCCGCCAACCCGAACAGCATCTTGGGCACCCAGCTGTCAGAGTTCATCGAGCACGACAAAAACCACATCGTTGCCATGACTGGCTCTTACTTCCGTGGGGATGGAGACGCTGTACTAAAGCCTTCTGATGAAGCTCGCTTTGATGTTGTCACCTACACCTACTACGAGCAGATCAACAGCTATGAATGGCTGAAGTCCTTGGACCTGGGCTACTTTTTCTACACCGGCCCCTATGTGGATGCGATCCCCAAAGTCTTGGATCCTAATCTCAAGACCATTGTCCACATTCCTAACGTCAATGCGGTTGCGGCTATGGGAAACAAATATAAGGAGGCCGAAGAGGTTATGGGCCACCTTGGCGAGTGGATCGGTGTTGACGAGAAAACCGGTTTTCAGCTCATCAAGACAGCCACCGGCAAGATCCTCAAAGTCGCCGACTTGGTTGACGATACGGACCCTGCTCGCCGATCCAAAGTCTTGCAAGCGCTGAAAGACCCAACCCAGAAGAACAACCGAGAGCATGTTGATGTGATCGTCGCCCTGGGAATGGCAAAGGAAGGGTTTGACTGGATATGGTGTGAGCATGCTCTCACGGTTGGCTACCGGAGCAGCCTCACCGAAATCGTTCAGATTATCGGGCGAGCGACTCGGGACGCACCCAATAAGCTGCGCGCCCGCTTCACCAACCTGATTGCCGAACCGATTGCCGACCAAAGCATGGTCGTCCAAGCGGTCAATGACATGCTGAAGGCCATCTCCGCAAGTCTGCTCATGGAGCAGGTCCTATCGCCACGCTATGAGTTCACTCCGAAGGATGCTGGTCCAAAGGATGGATTTGACTATGGGGACGCCGGGTACCAACCGGGAGGCAAGAACGTAGGTGTGAACCACGACACAGGCTCTGTTCATGTCGAAATTGACGGTATCGCAACCCCAACCAGCAAAGAAGCTGCCCGTATCTGCAAGGAGGATCTCAACGAGGTATTAACCTCGTTCCTCCAAGACAAGCCGTCCATGGAGAAAGGGCTTTTTGATCTCGAAGAGACCATCCCTGAAGAGATCACCCAGGTGCGCATGGGGAAGATCATCAGAGACCGTTATCCAGAGTTGAGCGCTGCCGATCAGGAAGCAGTGCGACAGCATGCCATCGCAGCATTGAACCTCACACAGCAAGGCAAGCTGGAGGCCACCAAAGCCGATGAAGAGGCCTATCAAAAGGTGGGGTTAGGAGAATCAACTGGGGCTGCAAGCCAGGCCGGCAACACAGCTCTAATCGACGGAGTGCGTCGATTCGTCAACATCGCTGACCTTGATATTGACCTGATCGACAGGATCAACCCATTCGATGCCGCTTACTCCGTCCTTTCCAAAACCATGGACGAGAACCTCCTCCGGCAAGTCCAGGAGACGATCAGTGGCAAGAAGCTATCCATACCAGAGGACGAGGCGAGAGAGCTTGCGCTGCGCGCTCTGAAGTTTCGGCAGGAGCGTGGACGCAACCCCGAATTGACCGCTCAAGATCCTTGGGAGCGTCGGATGGCTGAAGGGGTCCAGGCCCTAAAGGGCTATGTCAAACGCGCCAGCCAGGCCGCACAAGGAGCCTGAGAGCATGTCTAACCTAGACGCTGATAAATCTCTCCTGGCAGCTTTGGACGAAGACCTGGAGCCGGAAAGCACCGGTTCTTTGTCCCCACTCGACCAACGCATTTTTTCGGGCTTTGAAGACATTGTTCGGTTTTTCAAAAGCCACGGACGTGTCCCTCTTCATGGCAACGACCATGACATCTTCGAGCGGATCTATGCCGTGCGCCTTGACCGGCTCCGTGAAATGCCGGAAGCACATGCCCTGTTGGGTGCCCATGATCATGCGCACCTGCTGCTTCAAGCTCAGCAGCCTGTTTCTTCGCTTGGAGATGAAGAGCTGCTGAAGCTACTAGGTGCTGACGATCAGAACGACATCACCAGATTGAGGCATGTCAGATCTGCAGCTGAGAAGCGCGAAGCAGAGGAGATTGCCGACCGTAAAGCATGCCCTGATTTTGACAAGTTCAAAGGCCTCTTCAAGCTGACCAAGAGCGAACTGGAAAGCGGCGTTCGCACTGCGCTCCCCTTCAAAGACAATATCTCCATCCAGCAAGGCCATTTCTTCATCCTCTCAGGCATGGTCGTCTATGTCGCTGAGATCACCGACGAGACGCGTGTCGCGCCCAATGGCATCCAGGATGCGCGGCTCCGACTCATCTACGACAACGGTACTGAAAGCAATCTTTGGCAGACTTCTTTGCGGCGTGCCCTAAACAAGGATGAGGATGGTAGACGGATTACCGGTAACAGCGACGGCCCTCTCTTTGAGGACACTGAAACAGAGTTCGTCGAGACCGGGACCGTCTATGTGTTGCGCAGCCACTCGGATCATCCGTTCATCTCCGAACATCGCGACCTCGTGCACAAGATCGGCGTCACGGGAGGAAGCATAGAACAGCGAATTGCCGGGGCGGACAAGCAGTCGACCTACTTACTTGCAGATGTTGAGGTGGTTGCCACCTACAAGCTGCACAACATGAATCGCGTGAAGGTCGAAAAGCTACTTCATAGGCTCTTCTCTGGAGCGCGGCTGAATGTGTCGATTTCCGACCGATTCGGCAACCCTGTGGAGCCCAGGGAGTGGTTCTTGGTACCTATACATGTGATTGATGAAGCCGTTGAACGACTCAGGGATGGATCCATCACTGGGTTCGTCTACAACCCAAATCAAGCATCATTGGAACCAATCTGACACCGACAGAATTAAAAGTGGCCCTTTAGAAAGTACAAAAGGGCCACAAATAAAGCCAGCATCAGCCGAGACTTACCTCTTCTCCCACCAACGTCTCATTTTCAATCGGAATACCCGTCTGGCGCATCAGCCTAATGACAATCTTTTGAAGGCGGCTCGGTGGTTCTGAAGCAATTTTTTGGCAAGCCTCAAAAAAAGCAGTTATTGCAGGCGAAAAACCTAAATATGCGCCAGGTACAAAAAACCGCTTAGGTGCCCATCGCCGCCAAATGAGCTGACCACCAATCGCCAGCCAACATGACCAGCGATGCCATATAAACTGACCAGCACCGCCAGGTAGCTGGCCAGCATTTTCAAGTCGCTGACCACTGTCGCCAAGTTACTGACCACTTTCGGCTTTCAATTTACGCATCGACTCGCCCTTCAAGGCGATTTTATGGCTGCTATGCACGAGCCGGTCCAGAATCGCATCGGCAAGCGCTGGGTCATTGATAAAGCCATGCCATTCCTTGACGGGCATTTGACCCAAGACAATCGTTGAGCTGGCACCCACACGATCATCAAGCAGCTCCAGAAGATCCGCACGCCCCCGGCTGGTCATCTGATTCAAGCCGAAGTCATCGAGAATCAGCAACTGCATCTTCATTAGCTGACTGCGCATTTTCCCGATGGAGCCATCCTCATGGGCGATGGCCATCTCCTCTAACAGTCGGGCTGTCCGACGATATGCCACAGTTAAACCGTGAGCGTGCGAGGCGTTACCTCGGCCCTTGACAAAGAAGACAGGCACAATTGAGAATGCAGGCGTCGGCTAGTAATCGACTCTGCTTCTCAAGGCCTGTGTCCTGCAAAGACACGGGCCTTTTTGTTTGAAGAAAAGCCATTATGACCAATAATGAAAAACCCTCCAAGCTCAATGAGCAAGGAGGGTCGTCTTACATCAGGCGGCAACCTGACTTCCACACTTAGCCTTAAGAACATCGTTCACGTCGCCAACCTCGGGGGAGGTATTGATGGCTCGGATCCCAATGCCACCCAGCGCCTTGATCAATTCCACTGCCCATTCCTGACCAGGGTTTCGACCATTGGCACGGTTCGCATCGTTGTCGAGACGTACCTCAACAGACAATGCTCGGCCAGCTGCATGCAATTTCTCGAACCAAGAGATCTCCCAGTTATTGCATCCTGGGAGGCCTACGATGTTGTCATCGCTGCCACTTAGGGCGACTTCCGACAACATGTCGATGGCACCCTCAACAACTTTGGTTTTACCTGACGATCCGCCCCAGAAGAACGGGCTATTCGTCACTCCGTATCGAATGGCCTTCGCTTGATTCTCAAGACGCTTGCCAATGACACGAAACTCAGCTGACCCGGAGTTCAAGAAAATCACCAGGGGCCGATAGGCAATACCAGCCAGCTTTTTACCCTCCTTCCAGAACCCCGCTTCTCTCAGTCGTTGCTCGCCGACAGTATCGACCAGCAACTCATGAGCTTCTCGTGGATTCGAGGGCAAGAAGCCAAGGATCTTGCGATCCACAGCTTCTCGTAGAACCTCAACCGGAATGCAGCGCTCCTCATGAAGGTAGCGCAAAACATCCTGGTTCCGGCTCGTACACAGCACGGCGCGCAGGTCATGTACCACATCAGAGGCCCGAAGCATTCGGATCTCATCATCACCATCATCAGCAGAAGACTCACTTCGCTGGTAGATGGGCAACACAGGCTCGTTCAGCAACCACTTCGCAGCTTCATCCGGGGAAACCCCTTTCATGGCAGCAGCGAAATCGACAACTGAACCCCCGTTGGCACAGGAAAAGCACTTGTAGTGCCCCTTCCGAACCACGAGCTTCGCAGAGCCCTTACTCGACTCACCACAATGAGGGCACATGTCCCAGCGTGGATGCGACGATTTGAAGCTGGGCTTGCCATAGATACTGGTAATGAAACCAGCAAGGTCTATAGCCTCCCGTGCTCTCTCGAAGTACCGCATTTCAGTAGTCATATCAGACTGCTCCCAAGTTAGCTTTGCCTCCTGAATTGCCTTGCATCAGCGTATGAGACGCATCGCTTTTGAACATGTCATCCAGACCAAGTGGCTTGGACAATTTGTACTTCAAAATCCATGGCCGCCTGCTTCGCAGCCCAACCATCTCTTCAGAAGATGGTGGTCTTTTGCAGACCTCGATCACCTGCTCACAGAGGTCCGCATCCATCCAGCCGATGTGGCAGATGGCGTGATCAATTCCAAGGCGTGCTGCCAACCACGCATAGCCCTTAAAGCGCCCAAAATACCCGCGCATCCACAACCCATCGAAGGCCTTGTGCGCTGCGATGCGTGCCCGCCTGGTTGCCCCATCAGCAAGCATGCCGAGCGGGATCTTGGTGTCCTTATGAACACCCACGCGGGCACCACATCCACTGCAGAGATAGACCCTCTCTGACGTTTCTTCATCCAACAACAGCAGCTTCTTCGTCTCAATGAGAATCACCATGCTCCCGCAGTAATGACACTCGCGCGGTGCGGCCAGATAGCTCATAACCTGCTCCGAATAATTCTTGGGTGAAAAAGGGAGCCACCAAAAGTGGACTCCCTCTGAAGCACCTCACACCGCAAAGATGCAAGGACGCTCGCCTGGACGAGCTTGAACAACAATCTGCCGGTTTCCCCACATGAACCATTGGCTACCAAAATCACCATCGGCGAATACCGCTGACGCAATAGCGACAACTTCATCTCCATTCAGGTAGCGCTTGATGAACTTGCTCGACTTCGCGAGGAGATCGAGTTTGCGGATCAGGGTCATGGGGAGGGCGGCGCACTTCTTCAGGTCCATGATGGACTCCTTCAAGTTGTTGGCTTTGCACTCCTAGTTGCCCATCACGCGCTTATGAAAAGGCCCCAGGCGATCATCTCGCCCAGGGCCTCACTTCATCACTTCACCAGAGAAACCCTTCGACCAACACGCCTCACTGTCAGAGAGCTGCAGCACACCTCACAGAAATGCGAACTGCCATTTTCCAAGTGAGACACCGCCTGGCCGCTTCTGCATGTTGGACAGTCCGCATCAATCAGCGGAGGACCAGAACGCGTGACGCCGATGCACTCTCTAAACCGCAAGACCATCGTGTCGCCCAGGCCATCCGTGACCTCGATAGCTGACCCATCGCGCGCCACACAGAACCTGTCCCCATCGAGACAAATCACATCCTTCAAGCCGCCATCTTCAACACGGCAGCAATGCAACACCACGCGACCAGCGTCCTCACTGACTGACTCCAAACGCAAGCAATCATCTTCACTGATCAAGCTGACCATTACGGGTTCATTCTTCATGACTGCCTCAGACGCCATCTTTGAAATGGCATCAATGAGGCGAGCTACGTCATAGCTCATAGACCTCTCCTTACCTCGGCAAGGGGTGCAAAAAAATGGGATTGGGTTGAACGCAGTCACGCAGGACGCGTGCCGCTTAGTCCGGCTGAGCCGGTATCGTCGAGCCCATTTCCCGTGAGGGAGGGGGTCTATAAGGCGTTGGACGCGAGGTTAGCGAGGGCTCATGGCCCCAATGTCTTTACAGGGTGTATTTGACCAACATCAGCTTATGAAGAGGCCGGCTTGCCGGCCTCAATGACAGATCAGATCGCGAGTTGCTCCAGGGATCCCCCCGCTTCCAGGAAGGAGACGACCCAGCCTGGCTTACGCCCCTTTCCAGTCCATGTCGCCCCAGTAGAAGGATCCTTGTACTTGGCCTTCTGAACGACCTTGCTTCGCCGATTCTCTGCCTTCACCAGCTCCAGCAAATCTTCGACCGGAATGGCAGCAGCATCCGCCAGCTCCTTCACCTTACTCACCGCTTCACTCACCGCTTCCTGATGCCGCCGCTCAATTTCACCCATGATCTTTTGCTGCAAATCTTCGAGGGCATCCACACTCAACTTTTTCAGGTCCAATTTCAGTCCCCTATTCTTGATATGCGTACACTATTTTATAAAACCATTTATCTAATTCATGCAACATCTTTATCAATCAGTATTCCTTTTTTACAGTCTGGGAACCGATTACATCCAAGAAACTCATTTCCAGACGGCCCACGAAGCATCATTTTTCCGACACCACAAGCGGGGCAATTCATTCCAGCCTTTGGCTTCTCATGTAAAGATTCACGGCTAGATTCTTTGACTGCTTTTTTCTCCACACCACCATCAACTTTCTTTGAAGCTCTTTTGGCGTTGGTATTTCCTTTAGCCGGCACTTCTTTCTTGAAAGGGGTTAGTACCAGCTTCTTATCCTTGGCATCCATGCAGGCCTTTCCAACCCAATCGCGCTGTACTGACAGGAATTGACCCCTACTCATCGTTCCGAGCCGAATCTCATCCAGCGCCTGCTCAAATAGGGCTGTCATCTCCGGGCTTTTCACCCGTGAAGGCAGCGCATCTGTCACTTCTCGCCCGAGAGGCGTGGACCTCAGTGTTTTCCCCTTCCGGGTGATGTATTTCCGCTCCACGAGAATCTTCAGGATGCGCGCACGAGTGGCGTCCGTCCCAATACCCGCTACCTCCTTCAGCTGCGCGACGATCTTGGCCGTTCGTGCCACTGCTTCAGGCCCCTCAAGACGAGCGCGTCTTTGGACGACCCGGTGGATGTTCTCCATGTCCAACAGCAAACTACCATCGGTGTAATACGCAGGAGGCTTGGTGGTCTTTTTCTCCACGGTGGTGTCAGCAACACTCAGAACCTCTCCAGTATCGAGGCGCGGCAGACTTTGCATCTCCTCCTCGTGCTGCTTGCCGTCATCTTCATCGACATCCGAACTCATCACATCCCGCCATCCTGTTCGGGTAGTAACCCTGCCTGTCGCCCGGAAAACCTCATCACCTGATCTGAAGTCGATGCGAGTCGCCTCGTACTCGTGCGGCGGATAAAACTGGGCAAGGTAAGCTCTGACAATCAGGTCGTAGACGCGCACCTCGTCCTCTGTAAGGTCAGCAGCGGTGGTCTGATGACCCCGAGTCGGGATGATCCCGTGGTGGGCCGTAACCTTCTTGTCGTTGAACGCCCGTGACTTAATCGACGGGTCGGCACCATGAACGAGCGCCTTTACTTCCGAGTATCGAAAGGAGATCGCTTTGAGGATTTCCGGGGCCTCGTCGTGCTGGCTTTCTGGAAGGTAGTTGCAATCGGATCGGGGATAACTGACCAGCTTGTGCTTCTCATACAGGGACTGAACCACTTCGAGAGCGCGCTCTGCCGTCATTCCGTAGCGACTTGAGCACGCCGCCTGGAGCGTGGCGAGGCGGTATGGAAGCGGAGCCGCTTCTTTCTTCTGTTCAACCTTGGCTGAAACAACTTCTGCGGTATCGCAGTCGGCAAGGATCTCCGCTGCTGCATCACTGCATGTCAGCTGTCCATCAGAATTGAGATCAGGGTGGTCTCCTGGTAGCCATTTCGCCCGGAACCGATGGTTTTGATGCTCAAGGTTGATCCAGGGGATGAAATAGTCCCTGGGCTTGAAACCCTCAATCGTCCTATCACGCTCGACGATGAGTGCAAGCGTGGGACTTTGGACTCGACCGACAGAAATCATCTGATCAGATCCGTTGTTCTTGAATGCAAGCGTGTAGGCACGAGAAAGATTGATGCCAACCATCCAGTCGGCAAATGACCTGCATTCGCCCGAATCGAAAAGCGAGGTGTACTCGCTGTTGGGCTTCATCGAGCCAAGAGCCCTCTTCACTGATACCGGATCGTTTGCAGAGAGCCACAGGCGTTTGACTGGCTTTCTGCAGCCGATGTGATTTAAGACCCACTGGACCAGTAGGTGCCCTTCCCGGTCAGCGTCACCTGCATGGACCACCTCGTCGCAGTTCCTCACCAGCTTCTCAATCAGCTTGATCTGCTTCAGGTAGCCCGCATCGGTGTCATTGGGGAGCACCATGAACTCTTCGGGAAGAATCGGTAGATCTCGGAATGACCAGAACTTGTACTTCTGGTCATATTCCACCGCATCAGCGAGCCGCATCAGATGCCCAAAGCACCAGGTCACAATGTCGTCGCCGACTTCAATATAGCCCCCCTTGGTTACAGCCTGCCCCGGAAGAACATGGGCAATCGCTTTAGCCAAGGAGGGCTTTTCAGCAATGAAAACCCTCATCTTGCATCAGTTCATGGCAAACGCATTCGCACCTGCTGGCAGGTTCTCAACGATGCCTTTGACGTAGTTGGTCAGGGCGGTAATCGTCGTGATCCGCGTACTGGTAGCACCACGGCGAGCATTCAGCTCGGCCTCTACATCGCGCAGGTTCTGCATGTAGTTGCCAGGCATAACCGCTTTCTGAGCCCCATCAGCATAGATCTGCCTGCCAGTTCGTGTCAGAGCCGACATCAGCTTCAGCGCTTCATCCTCAGCCGCTAATGGAGCGATCTGTCGCGCCACATACACGACCGCCTCCGGCGACCTCTGAACCTTTCTCAGATAGGCCAGCATCGGCATATCACTCTTGGTCAACATCCCTTTCGCACGCGCGTCCAGAGCAGTGCCATGGTTGATGTAGCCAACCAAACCACCCGTTGCACCCAAGTAATCGCTATCCGACATCGTTGCTTGAGACACGCCGAAGAGCCCCTCATTCACATACTTGTCAGTCCCTGGATAGACCGATGCAAGTGGAGCAGTTGTCATCGAGGTGCATCCAGTCACAGCATCAACCGTTTTCAGCCAATCCGACTTATCCCCAGTCGGGACAGGCTCATCCGCACAGACGTTGATCTTCATCTCGCCTGGATTGCGCAGGCCATCAATCGTCAAGCGACTTGCCATTTCCACGACCTGTTGAGAGCAGTTCGGGATCGTACTGCCTCCAGCATCCTTGCAATTCGCCTCAGAGCCCGTTTCCGGTTTAGCAATCGTTGTCCCGGTCAGGTTCATCAGCAGGACCGTCGTAATGCCTCTGTTGTCGCCCGCATTGACGCCCTGTGTCAGCTCCTGAAGTGCATTTGATTGCCAGGCCTGACGCCAGACAGAGTTGTACATCGTGTCATCCTTGCCATCAGCCACGGCAGGGTTCTCGCTTGCCTTCTTCGACCAGTTCCAGTCGGTGAAGGACTTCATGCTCGATGAGAAGGCGTCACCGACCGAGCCAGTAGCATTCGCCCACTTCTCCGCGAAGTTGCGTTGCTTTCCCTCCATCCCGACTTTCCAACTATCAGGCGTGAAGAGATCCACTGCGCCCTGTGCAATCGAGCAAGTGTTCTTCAGAAGCTCGTTCATCTTCTGAACCTTTTCCGCAAACTCGGTGATGAGGCCACCAAGCTGCTTGTTGATCGCATCAATCGCCAGCTTAAAAAGCAGTGCTTTTGCCTGCTGACCAATCGCACGCAAGATCGCGATCAGCTCATCACCGTTGATGAAGCTGAAGCTGCCCCCGATCATGTCGATGCCACCGCACCCAGCACTGAGCCGGGGAGGGTCCACAGCAAAAACGCTGATCGGCTTTGTCGGGATTCTGGCCGAGAATGAGCCGGCCACGAGCCCGCCCCGGCTCTGTGTCGTCACAAATGCCGGATCCGTTGTAGCCGTCCACATGTCGTCGAACATTGCTTCCAAAAAGTCCTTTGCATTCGCATGCATTGGCGCTGTGAGTGTTAGGCCCATCATCAATGAGGCCGCGCACACCTTCTGCTTCTTCGTCATTTTCATGGCAACCACCTCAATATCTGCCCTGCAGTTTTTCCTGGAGGAACTTCACCCACTGCGCTGGGTCCGTCATGTCGACCCGCTCACCCGAGTCAGTTTTCAGGTCATCCGTTGTCAACACGCCCTTGTTGTAGATCTGGTACTTCTTGAGCAGTTCCTCTGGAATGACATTTGCCATACGCGCAGACATGAGAATTTTGTCCTCCAGGTCTGAAGACGTGATGAGGCCCTGCGAGACGATGGCGTAGGTGTTTGGGGGAGCCACCATCACCATGGTGGGCGTGATTTTCAAGCCAAGACGCTTTGCCTGACCTTGGTCCCGAACCGTCTCGCCCGTGAGGCCTGGCAAGGTCGAGCCGTCCATGGAGACGTTCCGCACCCGAAAGCCTGGATTCATGGTTTTGAAGGTGTTCAGAAGAGGTATCTGACTTCGGCAGTAGCCGCACTTTCCGTCATAGAAGAACCAGACCCCTGCCCTCTTTGACAGGTATCCCATGATCTCGCGGCGCGCATCCTTCTGAAGCTGCAATGCAGCCGTCTTGCTCGCACTCCCAAGCGGGATGCGATTGTTGTTGTCCAGCAGAGGATCGGTGTTCGCGATGTCGTGCGCTGAGTCGGCAAAGTTCTGTGCCTTGTCCATCATGACGCGAACGGCGTACAGGTAGGCCCGGACCTTCTCTTTGTCCTCAGGATTCTCAATGGCATCGTCACGCAGACGATCCATGTTTTCGCGCAACCAGGTCACGGAAAAAGGGGCCGGACCCTTGGGCAACACCTCTTGCTTTGGATCTTGCTTGGGTGGCTCAGGAGGGATGATGACGGGCGGATCCTTGTACCAGAACCACCCATCCTCCTTCCCGCCATAGAAGGCGCGTGTGTCATCAGCCATGCCCACACCGGACATGACAAGCGCCCCCGCCAAGATGGCCAACTTAGAAAATCGGATGCGCACGCCCAATGATCTCTTCTTTCTTGACGACCCCCCAATAGCGACCGTCATAGGACTTTTCGTGGGTACCCAGCATCAACAGCTCATCCTTTCCTACGGTGAACGCCCGGTCATAGCGGGACATAGGACCGGGGAGTTTTTTCATGGATACCAGTGCGAGCTTTCCCCACTGCTTTCCGTTCACGCTGATAACGCCATCTTTGACCACTACGCGATCACCTTCGACCCCTCCGACATACTTGGCATAGATCGTTTCCTTGGGGAAAAAGCGCTGCATTTGGTCAACCTTGAAGCTCACCACATCACCACGCTGGAACTCTCTGACCGAGGCAAAGCCGCGAAGATCCAGCAGCATTACGCGGGACTTCGGGATACATGTGTCTGGATAAAAGTTCAGGGTCAGAGCAAAGTTGCTGAAGAACGCTTTGACCACCAGCGCCAATATCACCAGTCCGTAGCAAACCCAGAAGAAGCGCTTTCTGAAGGCCGCATCTCCCCAAGCAGGGCTTGCCTGCCAGAATGACTTCCGCCAGAAAGCCACTTGCGCCAAAGACTGCTCACTCAGGACGAGGCGCTTCATTCAGCTCACCGGAAAGCATCTTTTTAGCGAGGTCAGCCTTTGCGAGATCCAGCCCCGCTTCATCTGCAATTTCAGGAGTGATGTCAGCGCTGGAAGGAAATGCCACCGTGGTGCCAGCAGCTATCACGACATAACCTTTGCGTTTGTACTCATCGACCTTCGCTGCCACCAGCTTTCCCAGGTGCTCGCTGTCAATGGCCGAATCCTTGTCCGTCATCGACATCGCCAGAGCCGCATTGACCAGTCGAGCAGAGTCCAGCACGACTACCTTCGTGCCTCCATCACCGCCCCCAAAGCCCGCGAATTGGGGCTTCTGAATGATGAAAAAGAGCACTGCCCCGGCAACTCCGAACACAGCCAGGAGGAACTTCCATGAGAAGGCAGACTGCTTCGCGGGAGCACTCACTTCAGGCATTTGATCGGTCATCAACCATTCCTCTCGATAAAGTCATTGATCGCCTCAACGGGATCCGCACCCCTGTCAATTTGCTCCAGGATCTCGTGCCGCTCTGGGCCCTTCGTGGCGTAAAGCACTTGCTCGAAGCGAGGCAATGTCAGCCGCGCGATACCCCATGATCCGTTCTGGTAGAACATGATTTCGGAGTACCTGCCTGGGTTGGTGTGCACGCTCTTGGCCATTCGGCGACCGTACTCATCCAGCATCAGCTTCTTCTGATCAACAACCTGGTCGACCGACGTGGACTGCTGCGCAAGGATGATCTTGTGTGCGGAGTTTTCCGCGATGTCCTCCATCCCTGCCGTGCGGTAGAAGTCGAGCAGGGACTGAAGAACAAGAACCGCAGCACCTTCATACTTTCGGAAGCGGCGATAGGCGTTCTTCATGAATCGGACGACCCCAGGATCCGTGAACAGCGCCCAGGACTCGTCGAAAATGGCGATCTTCTTGATGCCATTGGTCGTCAGGTACATCTCGTGCTGAATCTTAGACATCAGCATCATCAGGACGACTTGCTGGAGCACAGGCTTGTTGTTCAGCTCCTCAAGCTCCAGAACCACAAAGTTCGAGTTGAAGCGGAGATTGTTCTCGCCGTTGAACCAGTGACCGAATTGCCCCTGAATGGTGAAGGCGAACAGCTGGGTACCGATGTCCTGAATACGCTGGTCATCCTGCTGCAGGAGGTACATCGCCACGTCGGTCACATTCATCATGTTGCCGCGAGACATGAACACTGCCTTGATGGCTTCCTGAAGACGCGCTGAACGGTAGTCGTCCAGACCGCTTTCTGGGGCGGCCATCTTTTCGAGCAGGCTCTTCAACAGATCCAGCTCTTCGTCGATGTCGATCACATTTGTGAACGGGTTGAGGCAGATGTCAGAGTTTTCAGAGAACTGAATGAACTCCCCGCCCATTACTTTGCAGAGCTTGTAGTAAGAACGTCCGATGTCGACAACCCAGACCTTGGCTCCAAGTGCCAGGTAGTCACTGACCATGCTTTGAGTGAGAACCGACTTACCGGCACCAGACTCAGCGAAAATGATGGCGTTATAGTTCGAGCTGCTGTGGTAGAGGTCGTACTTGAACACACCTCCCCGGCGCGTAGACAACAAGTGCGCAGCCCCACCCGTGGAGCCATTCCATTCACCGATGATGGGCAACAGTTGCATCGCCTGGCTCACCGCCATCGTGCGGAAACGCCGTAGCAATGCCGTGCTGGTGGGCGAAGGAAAGCACGGGACATGATTGAGGAAAATTGGCCAGAGGATGAGGGAGTCCTCGATCATTTCCATGCCGAACGAGCTGTAGTAGGTCGCCATGACCGTGCTGGAATTTGCCAGCTCCTCTTCATCCCGCGAGTAGATGATCATCGACAGCTGAGCTTCAGCCAGCACTGCCCCTTGGTCCATCTCGCCCATCAGGACATCGAACCCTTGCTTCTTGAACGCGATACGCGGCACAAGACGAACCAACGGCCCTTGTGCTTGTTGGCTGATGATCCCGTAGCGCATACGCACGTTTTGAGCCTTGGAGTTAGGCTCTGGATAGTGGAGGGTGTAGGCAAGCATGTAGTTGCCAGGGATCTGACTGGTAATCCCATTGGGATCTCCAATCATGACGTTCATCAGACCGATGTTGCAGCGCTTAGGCGGGCGCTTAACTGACAGGATTCGGCACTTCATGCCATCCAAATCAAGCTCGTTCTTTCGCTTGGTCTCGATGACGAATCCTGGGGGAAGAATCTGGTCGCGGAGGAATGTGTCCTCCTCATACCCCGCGTCATAGGGCTTGTCAGGCATAAAGCAGGCGCGCGTCCAGGCGAGGTACTCAGCCGCATTCGCTCGTGACAGAGACAATCCGACGGTCTTCATGCCCTCGAAGAAACGGGTGAAAACTTCCTCCGCATCCCGGATTTCCCGGTCACGCGGCTGGGTTGAGCAGGGAACCTTGAGACTGATCAAAAGCGTCTGTTTTCCAAGGCGCTTGTTGATCGTAGAAATCGCGGGCTTGGTACAGCTTTCGTTGAAATAGCTTGCTCGGCTGCGCGCGTAGGTTTCGAGCAGTTTCTTCTGCGTATCCGGGACATGATCGCTGTTACGAATGGCGGACAGCTTCGGGTAGAGATAGTCGTCGACTGCCTCGGTGATGTCAGAGCTGTTCAACAGATTGAACTGGACATACGTCCCTGCTGGAAAGTTAGCCGACAAGACAGACCGAAGCCGGCCCATCGTTGCCTCGTCTACCCCGCCCATGGGCTGACCAAAAAGCATGATGCCCAGGTAGCCGTTCTTCTTGGTGTCCTGCATGAAGATCGTCTTGTCGTCGATGCAGGCCAACGGCGGGAAGAACCCCTGAGGTGTGTATCGCTTTGTCAGCTGCTGAATACGCTCTGCAAGCATGTGATTCGTCCAAGACTTTAGTGGTGCCGACAGTGAGGGATCCTCCCCACTGCCGGCCCTGATCAGATGACTGCCGTAGCCATCGAATTGATGATGCCTGGGCCGTAGTACGCACCTACTGCCAGACCGATACCGATCCCGAACCCAGCAAGCGAGCCATTTTTGATGCCCGCAACCAGGCCATAAAGGATCCCAGCCACACCAATGACCTTGCCCAGCGTTCCGTTCAAAGAACTCGTCAGAAACGTGAGCAAGTTGCTGACATAGTTACCGCCGTTGCCGGCCACGGCCTCCGCTGCAACAAGGCAGCACATCAACGCTGCAGCCAGGGTCATGTGTGCAACATGGCTGCTTCGACGCACTTGATATTGCATTTCCGCCCCCCGGTTAGATTTGTGGGGCTGGCGAGCCAACCCCACACAACATGATCAAATCAGATCACAGCAGTAGCCATGGTGTTGATCATCGACGGGCCATAGTAGGCACCGATGGCCAGGCCGACGCCGATACCGAAACCGGCCAGCGAGCCGTTCTTGATGCCTGCCACCAGACCGTACAGGATCCCGGCCACGCCGATCACCTTGCCCAGCGTACCTTCCAGCGAGCTGGTCAGGAACGTCAGGAGGTTGCTGACGTAGTTACCGCCGTTACCGGCGACGACTTCGGTGGTGGCGATGGCAGCGATCAGTGCCAGTGCCAGCGTCTGCTTCACATCGAGCTTGCGAGTCATCTGCATTTTTTCTTCCCTCTGGTAAAGATGGCCTGCCGGCCCTCTGGCAACACGCCAGACGCAAAAGCCCCCCCACGGGACTCCCACGATTCACTTCGCTCCAGGCTTCGGTTGATCCCGAACCTGAAGCTGAACTGGAACAAGCGGCTTCTGCCCCTCGAAGTTGCTGTTCCCAAAATTCCATGTTCTTGTCTTCACCTGCGTAAACACATAGGTGGGCCAGATCAGGTTGTCATTTGCATCCGTCCACGGCCCAACCCAAATGCGCAGAACTTGCGCTGGTTGAAGCACCGGGATCGACCCATCAACGGCCTTCACCATGGGTTTGTCGAACATGTGGTTATGAGAATTTTCCGGCGACCGGACAACAGACGCCCCATCAGAGTCATAGTCCTGAACCGACTTGTGCACCGTCATGTCGACCGGATCACCCACAAGCGCCTGCAGGTTGTTCTCGCCAGTCAGCTCATAAATCTCGCCGGTCGACTTGCACACGATCCCTTTAGGCATACCGGGGCATGAGAAATCATTGCTTCCGACCCCGAATACACTGCAGCCAGAGAGAATGGAGACGCATGCAACGGCCCCGTACTTCATCATTCGCATCACTGTTGACCCCTCGGCTTCAGAGACAGGTAAGTACCCCGCACAAGAATGAGCGTGGCCTTTCTGCCCGCATCAATCTCAATAACCGGGAACATCTGCTGCGCCATATCCAGATAGAACTTTGACAACTGGCTCGCTGATTGCGAGACGCCTTGGTACATCCCTGCCTGTGCGGCATCACCAAAGCCTGGCTGTGTAAACTGTTGGTTTCCGCCGTTGTTGCCGAGGGAGAGTTGAGGCACCGCCTGAGGCGTCATGACCTGTGCAATGCCAGCTGCAAGCCCAGCGACAAATGTCTTCGCCAGCACAGATCCCTGCTTGCTGACAAGACGGCCACGCATGCCGACCTTCCCGTCTTCGCCAGTGATGTAACCATCGACTGCGGCCTCGATGACGCCGCCGTCCTTGCGAACGCACGAGATGGTCTCCGAACGCATCTTGGCTCGTTCAGACGACAACTCCCCTTCCCCAGCAAGAATCACAAAGCACTCGCGAACATTCTCCCGGTACCGATTCGGCAGAATCGCCTCTTTGCTTACGCGAAGCAGAGCGGGCACTGGATTTTTGCTCGCCACCCCTGAGGTGGGTGCATCCATACCATTGAGCAGAACACCTTCGATAATCGAACCTGCAGGGATGAATGTGGCATCTGATCGAGGAGCACCCGTCACTTGCACCTGACCTTGCGGTCCTGCCTGACCGGCCTGCCCAGCTGTCACAACCTGCTGGCCAGGTGGGGTGAGATCTGTGTTGAGGGCTTGTGATACCCCACCAACTCCTGCATTCAAATCACCCATACCAAGACCTGAACTCCCGCCGACTTGGGATGAGCCTGCACCGATGACACGAATGCTTGGCTTTGGTGGAGCAACTGGTGCCATTGGCATCGAGGCTCCTCCGTCAGGTAACGGAGGAACACCACCTGCATCTGATACAGGCGGCAAATTGATCTCTGTCGACAACGGCGGAGCTGGATTGGCGAGACCAGACTTCATCAGGACCATCTCCTGACGCATCTGATCAACGCTTGCAGTCAGGTCTGCCATTTCCTGTTGCTTGGCAACTAAATCATTGGCCAGCTTCTTGGTCTCTTCGCTCTCTTTGGCAAGTTGACCTTGACCGACCTCTGTCTCGCCCAGCTTTCGCGACAACGCGGCCACGTCTGCTGCTATGGCCTCGGCACTGGTGTTACTCACACCAGGCGCGACCACGGTCATATTCTGGGCCTCTGCAGGATCCTGCTTCAGTTCCTCTTGCTTGGCCGGTGCTTTCTCAAAAAACATACCGGCACCAATCACTGCCGCTGCCACGCCACCAATGAGCGCCATGCGCTTCTTTTCGGGCGATAACCCTTCCCACTTGTCCTTGAGATCGTTCATGCCAGCCATGGTTACTGGGCTCCCAACTTCTGGGCCAGGATGAAGACATGAGACCGTTTACCCGGTTCCAACTTCACCAGCGGCCAGAAAGCCACACCAAGAACCCCATCCCGGTAAAAGCTCTGCTCAGTCATCTCGACGCGTGTCGAGCAGACGTTCTCAAGGGCATAGATGAAGACATCGCGATCCACGCCACCGATCATCCGCATCGGCGTTGCCAACGTGCATCCAATGCGCGCCGTACCCACGCGCAGCGGCGCTGACGTGAAGCCCTCTGGGATCTGGTTGTTCACTACCTGAGTGAGTGTTTCTCTCACCTCTTCGATGAAACCTGCTTGAGTCCTGGTTTCTTCAGTCCCCTTGAAGGCGTCCTTGTCAGGGCTGATGGCCGAACCGTCGAATGTGAGGCTCACGTTCTGCCCAGGGATATTTGCTGGGATCAGCGTTAAGGACGCGACAGGCCCGTTGCCATCAGACTCCCGGATGAAGATCCCGACCGGTCCACCCTTCTCCGGCGTGACGTAGACATCTTGGCCAATCACTTGGAATGTCGTGTTCGACATATCCACCACTGCAGGCTTTGTGAATGGCGTCGAAATACGGTTCGGCATCTTGAAGCTGACGTAGATCGGCTGTGTGTCATTGCCGATGATGCGCACCACGTTCTGATTGATTGCAGCCGGCTTGCCACCCGTCATCCCGAGCCTTGGCAGCTCAAATCGTGTTTGGGCGCGCGGCTTCAGATCCATCGCCGACTCATCAATTTCATACGGATTGTTGGCTATCCGCCTGGTGGCCTGCTTCTTGGCTGAACTCTTAACAGGTGCTGGCTTTGCAGCAGGCTTTTGAGGAACCACAGGTGGCGGCAAGCTGACGCCCGCCCCCTGACTCACCGGTACAAACGGAAGATCGTTTGCGGCACTGATCCCGCTTCCCAGACTGCCAACAGCCCCGAGAAGTAATGCGAGCTTAATTGCCCTGATCTGCACGATGTGCGTCCTCCGATTGTTCGTAAGCTCTTGCTTCTTCTGCCTGCATTTCTGCATTACGGCGGTCTTGTGCCATGCCAAGGTGGTCTGGCTGCTGCAGCCATTGCAGAGTGCGGGGTTCGCCCTGATAGCTGTTGAAAGCCACCACCTGAGGGATGCCTTCATTCACTCGCATCTTGTACTCATAGGTGACATCCATCCGTCCGGGATTGGGCATACCGGCTTGAACAGTGACCAAATCGCCACGGATAAAGACCTTCTCTGTCTTCTGCTCCCAGATGATCTGCCTGCCCTCGAACCACACCTGTGCACCAGTCATGGCTCGCATCGGATCTTTCGCGATCCGCGATAGACGAATACGCAGCTCATCGCGAAGCGAAGGGATGAAATACCGTTCCAGGACATTGAAGGTGTAGTCGATATTGTTGACGTGTGCCCCGCCGATTACCCCTGAGAGCCAAGAACCAACAGATTTGAAATACTCTGGGCTCGCTGCAGTCCAGGTCAGCTCCATACCCTTTGGTATGTGAGGCGGCACCAGTACCAAGCGCTCCTTGTTCTGAGCCAATGCACCCACTGCGAGCACCAATGCCGCAGCCAGACCCAAGTTAGTCAGCGCCGAAATCTTGAAGGCGAAAGATGTCGCCTCCCACGTCTTGTTGAAGCCGCGAAAGTCCATGAATCGCCTCAGCTATGCCATTCGTTGATGAGAGCGTTCTTGAACTTCGTGTTCAAAGATCCGAGCCCCCACCAATAGACGAGGTGATGGAAATACCCCTCCATGTACCGGCTCTTGAACTTGGTGAAAAACTTGGTCAACAACCAAATGGGGATCAGCATGTATGTCAGCGTGTTGGTCAGAATCCCAATAGCGACCAGAACCAGCGCGGGCGCAATCTCGTCGGCCTCCCAGAAGAGGATCTGTGGCATCGAATCCACATAGTCCGGCATCTCAACGTCCTGCATCTTCCATCTCCTCGCTATTGCTCTGCTCGACCGTGCTCAACATCAAAACAACTTCGGCGCGTCTGTTTTTCTCGCGACCCACTGCTGTCTTGTTCGTAGCAATCGGCCTGGCTTCGCCAAACCCTGAAATATCTAATCTGTCCCGCGTCACACCACGACGCTCCAGCCAGGACGACACTGCAAGCGCTCGTTGCAACGAAAGACGCTTGTTGTAGACCCTGCGACCCACTGAGTCCGTGTGACCCTCAATGCGGATCCGCAATTCCGGGTCATCGAGTGCCGCCTTGGCCACCTTCTCAAGTCCGTCCAGCTTTCCAACGAGCTTCGACGAGTCGAAACTGAAGTTCTTGCTGAACACGGTGGTCTTGCTCCCCTCCCCCCACTGCTCCTCAACCTCGACCGGGGATAGATCAATCACCTCCTCATCGGCGAAGTAGATCCAGATCACCTCGCCCCTCAAACCCTTTCGGCCATCTGGGCAGTTGTCGAAGCAAACCACATGCTCGTCATGCTCCTGGATCTCAACGACATCGGACGAATGACCCAGTGTTGCCATGGCAAAATCCGGCCCGACTACTTCGATGACCCTCAGCCCGCCCTCACTGTCATGCCCAAGCGTCGAACAACCCTGGATGGTCATCAGGGTCATTACCGCCACGCCTGCCTTCAGAATTGATGTCACGTCGCGCCCCTGTGTCTATACAGATACTTTCTAACATAGGATGATGAAAAGCGCCAACATTGACGCATAACCACGCCCCTAATCAGCGCTTCTTCAGCTCGATCATCGACTTGGAAACTAGCGCGTTCAGCAGTTGCAACATCAACCCAGGATTGCCAGCCACACCCTCGGGAGATGCCACATAGCGACCATGAATACCAAAACTAGGCGTATGTGCCACCTTGTACTTCTGGCGAACCAACCCAGCACGTTCAACCATGTTCGACATGGCCTGTGATGACATCAGGCGGCCGAACTCCTTCATGTCGACCTTCGCATTCGCTGCAGCCATGATGTAAGTACGAACGTCGGTGGGATCCAACTTCCTCTCTTGGACCCCCTCATAGCTCTTGACCATGAAATCCATGATCCGAGCAGGACTCGCTTTCAAGACCGAGTAGAAAGCCAGCGCCGATGGATACGACTCATCATCATCGAGCGTTACCAACGGTGTCGGCAGAAAATTCATCCCGTTCGGCAGGCTTCTCCCCCACTTCACAAATGCGTCATGCCAGTCCTTCGAGAACGGGCACGAAAAGCTGAAGAACAGCCTCACCACATCCCATTCGCCACCAATCTGCGGCACCTGAGTATAGAGATCTGGCATCTTCGGCATCGGAACGCCTTCTGCTATAGAAATCCCCGAGGCACACAGGGCGGCACCGCCGCCCATTGCTACAAGCAGACGACGCCTGTCACTGCAGTGCGAGGGCATCTGAAATAGCCTCCTGACTGCAAAACCGCATCTCCACAAGAACCTGCCCGAGGAGCTTGTTGCTTCCCTCATCCCTCAAGCGCTTTTGCTCCTCCAGGGCCACTTCAAGCTGGAAGAATGAAAGTTCCCCGGCCTCGATGAGCAGCTCACCAAGTCTCTTGGCAGCACCACCCATTTCATTGTTCGATGTGATCGACCTCACTTCTGATATTGAAGTCATGCCTTGGCGGCAAACCAACACACCAGCCTCTGAAAGGCTCAGGTACTGGTCCTGTTTCCGTGCCAACTGGCCAATCAGTTTGGCGTCATTCCGAATCATTGCCTGTCGAATCGCCTTATCGACGACGATCAGTTCCATCACGGGAACCTTGCCAGAGTAGGCTGCAGCCCCAAGGCCCTCGGCGACATCAGCCACATCAGACTCCTGGTCTGGGATGCCTTGAGCACGCATCCATAACTTCTCGCTCAGCGTTGGCTCCCGCATCACGAAGTCATCCGCAAGCCTGCGCACAAGACGTTGAGCCAGAACGCCTCGAAGGGCGCTACCAAGCGTGTAAGGATCGACACCAAGGTCGATGAGGCGCGTGATGGTGGATGCTGCGTCATTCGTGTGAAGCGTCGACAAGACCAAGTGCCCAGTCACAGCAGCTGTCACTGCGATAGCAGCTGTCTCTGCATCTCGAATTTCGCCGACCAGGATAATGTCAGGGTCTTGGCGAAGCGCCGCTTTCAGCGCCTGAGGGAACGAGGTGTTCTGCTCGATATTGATCTGCCTGATACCTGGCAACCGGTACTCCACCGGATCCTCAATCGTCAGAATCATCCGCTCCGATGTGTTGAGTTCATTGAGGATGGAATAAAGCGTGGAGGTTTTGCCGCTACCTGTAGGCCCCGTCACAAGGAACAGACCGTTCGGCTCCTTGATCACATCCTTGATGGCCTCCCTCGTCGCGGGCTGCATGTAGATGGACTCGATGTCTCGCGCAGCATTTCGTTGATCCAGGAGACGACAGACGATGGCCGTGCCATTGATCGAGGGCACAATGCTGACGCGAACATCAAGATCAACATTCGCATCCTCGTAGGACAACTTGAAACGTCCATCGAGCGGTCTTCGGACGTTGGCAAGCTCCATCTTGCTCTTGGAGCGAATCTTCAAGTCAATGTCGCGGTAGACCTCCTTGCTGACGGAGGTCAGTTGGATCATGTCATTGCCGAGTCGACCGCGAATGAGACCGTCGGCTTCTCGTTCATCGAAGTGAATGTCCGAGATGTTCCGCTCGGCAGCCATCAAGAACATTCCATTCAACAAATCTACGACCGCTTTGTCTCGGCCCCCTGATGCCGAAGAAATGAAAAGCGGCTGATCGCCCATTACCGCCATGTCACACCCCCTTCACTGGAGCCGGTAAGTTCACGGGCTCCAGATCGCCACCTGGTGTTGGGAGATCCTCCAGCCCAGGCAGTTTTACCCTTACCTCGGCATCGCTCCACGCGCACGTCACCCGGTCCTTGTAATAGAACTGCTTCTGAACGAACTGAACCCATGCCAATCTGAACTTGAGACCCCACAGCTCGACACGCAGCTCGGTCTCCCGGTCATCAGTCCACGGATCGACCAGAAAATTTGCTGACTTCGCGATGATGGTTGCTGGTATCGCGCTGTGCTCGATGCGGTCGCACGGAGCACTTGGCAGCATGACGTAGCCAACATACGAAAGGGCCGCGATCCCAATACCGAGACCAATAGCTTGCTTGATCATCGACTGACCACCTTGAGGGTTTGCTCCTGTCCTGTTTGCGCCTGGTAAAGACCTGCGCCCTTGCTCTTCTGAATGGCAATCTGCAGGTTCTTCTGAACCTTGCGCACATACCGTTCCTGCTTCCATGGAGTAACTGCGTTGTACGCGCCGATGGCTTTCCAGGTATTGCCATAGGCCTTCATGTTCTGGGCGAGCACCCACGCGCCCGCATGAATGTTGGTACATGGATCCAGGAGCTGCTCCTTGGTCACGCCATAGTCACCAAGCCTCTTCGGTTTGTTCGGCGACTTTCGGCGTTCAAGCCACCATGAGTTGACCTGCATGAGGCCAATGTCTATGGAGCCATCCGTGTTCTTGGCGATGACTGTTGGCCGAAACGACGACTCTGTTTTGGCTATCGCCCAGATGATGTACGGATGAACCTTGTAGCGCTCAGATGCATCACTGATGCATTGCTGGATCTCAGGCGAAGCAGCAAGGTGGCCACTCGCAAGAACCCCAGCAATCAAGATGATTTTCTGAAATCTCATGACATGCCCCGGATGTATGAGGCATCAATTTATCACCTGATGTTGTTTTGTGCCACAAGCACCACAACATGCGCACTCAACCGCGCGAGTCATTTGCAAATGTTCATCAAGTCTCTGCTGCAAAGCTATCAACCCACGGAGACTCACATGAACATCACAGTGATCAAGCGCAGCATCAAGGAAGTATTCGGCGTCGGCAGCACGACCGCTCAGATTCCCACTTTCAGTGGCTTCGAGCGTGTTCCTGCCGTTGATCCGAACTTTCTTTTCCGCGAAGACCAGCTGCAGATCCTTCTGCTTTGGTATTTCAAGGGAGCTGAGGCGGGCATGAGGAATCTCATGCTCTACGGCCCTCACGGTTCTGGCAAAACCGAACTGGTTCGTCAGTTCGCAGCCAGGCTGGGTGTGCCTCTTTACGAAGATGTTGGCAGTCCTGACCGCCAATTTATGGACTATGTAGGGCAATTTCTTCCCACGAAGGAAGGCCCGAAAATGGTGGACTCCATGCTCGTCAAAAGCATGAAGTCGCCGCAGTCCATTTTCCTGATGAATGAAATTGATCTCATCCAGCAGGACACCCTCGTAAGCCTCAACAACATGCTCGACAAGGGCATCTTGGAAAACCCCTCCTCCTCGGAGAAGGTGGTTGCCCAAAAAGGCTGGAAGTTCGTTGCTACAGCGAACACCAACCTGTCTGGCGATGCAAATGGCGTCTACAAAGGCACCAAGAAGCAGTCTGCTGCGACAGCCAGCCGATTCTTCATGTATCCCTGCAGCTACATCAGCGAGGTACTGGAGAAGGAACTTCTTGCACGACTTGGCATCTCGCCGATCATGCAGGAACGCGCTGTACGTTTTGCCAATCAGACCCGCAAGGCGTTCATGGATGGCAGGATTCGCAGTGTAATGACCACTCGTGAAGTGGTGATGTGGGCTCTGCAAGACAAAGCCCTGGCAGGTACAAGCACCTTCAAGTCAGCCACCCAGGCTGCATTGGAGATGAGCTTTATGTCCAAGTGTGAAAACAAGGACCGTATTGCTCTAGCCCAAGCCTACCGTGACGCGACCAACGACGAGTATCGAGGAATCGAGCTTGCCTGAGCGTCAAACGAACCCTCCTTGCTCTTTGAGCTTGGAGGGTTTTTTCATTTACAGATCCTGCGGGTATGAGTCCCCGTGGAGATTTCGAGCATGTTTCCGGGCAACTCCCTGAATGCGAGCCAGGAATTGCTTGCTGTGGGTGTCACCTGGCTTTGCATCGAAAATGTCGATGGCGCGGTAGACCTTCCGCCCAGCAATTTTCTCATCCGTCTCCTTCAACACGATGAAGTCGAGTTCCTCATAACGTGCGTCCTTTCGATCAAACCGCACGAGGTAGCGCTTTGCATCCCCAAAACGCTTGTATTTAGCGATCTCCGGCGACTTCATGGGGGCAGCCGGATCCAAGAAATATGCGCTCATGGGAAGAACCTCGAATAGCCCCTGGTCATCTCGACCCTTTGCAGATGCCTTCTCGTCTCCAAATGCACCTGCAACAGCCCCTATTCCAGCGCCAACAATACCTACCCCAACTCCAACCGCGATACTCGCAAGATCGTTACCTCCCACGCTTGAGGCAATACGACCCACATCAGCACCACTGTTCGCACCGGCAAATTTGCCTGAGTTCGTCCCAGACCCCAGGGGCCGAACGCTGAGAAGAATCGACGGATTGTCAGGTGCCTGACCAAGGGCCATCGGCATACCAAAGCCTTCCGACATGAAGCCGCGCTTTTCAAGTCCGCCAGCAGTTGAACACCCACCGAGCAAAACTGAGGTCATAACCAGAGCAAGTACCTTCAGCATTTGAAACCCTCCATAACTCATAGTTTTTTGATAGCAACAACCTATCCCACCCGTCAATCAACTGTGGATAAAGTGAAAAACCACCTACCCCAAAGGAGTAGGTGGCTTGAGAGTCACCAGACGATCTGAAAATCGTCATCTGACTGACCCGGAGAAATCGGACCTGCAGGAATTTCCCGCTTTGCCATTTCCTCCATGACCGCCTTCGTCTTCGTAGCTGTCGCCTTTCGGATCGACACCCGAGAAGAACCAGGCTTGCGGTAACTTTCGATGGTTAGATCGTCGATACCTTTGTCAGCTGCAAGCTGCTTCCAATCCACAGGCCCAGGTGATTCAGCGTTGATGATGGTGGCAAGACCAATATCTTCGCTACCCAAGACGCTCGGATCGAAATTTGCCGCTTTCAACAACTGCTCACGACTCCACTCCAAGTTCGCTTCAGCTTGCTCAAGCATCTGGTGCGCAACACGCCACGCACCTGCTGCAATGAGAGCCTCTGTTTCAACCGGCATGATGTCGTTTACCACCTGGTTCCAGAACTTCATCTCTGCTTCCAGCAACAATCCGATGTAAACCGGATCACGCTGGACAACCACCAGGACACCCTCCTCACCGTCATACGACCAGTAATGCCACTCGTCATAGCCGGATACCAACATCAGGTGTTGCACCTGAGGCCAATACTTCGGAGGGACGATACCCAGACATGCCAATGCATGATCCTCTTCACCAGGACACTTGATCTCGACACCCACACGCCTGAATAGCGAGAGGCCATCGAAGCTCGCCTTGATGAATGGGTACTGCTCATGCTCAGCACATTGCGGCGTCACGATTTCACCCGTGGCTGCCTCATATGCACGTCTGGCCGGCTCTTCGAGAAGACGGCCACGTTGCATGCCTGGATTGTCGGGCTGCGGTTGCTTGCGACCGAGCTTCAACTGCCACAAGCCCAGCTTTGTTTCATAGGGTGAGACACCCATGATCACAGGCGCATCTGAACCACCAATGCCCCCTTGTCTCCAAGACAGCCATTCCTGGCTCCCTTGATCGTGGTCAACGAGAAGCATGTGACTTCCCTCCATGTTTGCTTTGCATGAAGGACTTGAGACACACTGAGAAATGAGATTTCCCGAGGCCCGCCTGATGAACGAATCCATCACAACCATCGTCTGCCTGTACACGGCGATTGGCGGGATTGTTTACCTTCTGAACTCGACGCGACTGTCACCTGAAGAAGCCAAGCGGCAACTGACAACAGATCGCATCATCAAGGAATACTTCTTTTGGCCGGCTTATATCTGGCCTTTCAAGAAGAGCACTGGCGCTTAACGCCCCGAGCTACATCCCGCTGTGACATGCGGATTCTGAACACCTGTTTTCCGCCAAACAGCCACGTTCTTCCAGCACTCAATCCGATCAACAGGGTCTGCCGCACTCCAGGCGGAAAACAGTTTTTCCTGACCAGGCGACAGTCTCATGCCGTATCGGTCTCGGAAGTAGAAGTTGATTCTTGCGACATCACCTCTTGCCTCCTCCCTTGGCATGAATATCCCGGCCTTGAAATCAACGCGGCTAGAGCACTGACCATACCCCTGCCCTGCCCCAGGGCCGATCATCCCGAACCTCAAAGAGCCACGATCAGCATTAACCTCGCCCACAACCGGTAACAGGTTGTGCGGGTCGCCATGCATTTGTCCGAATCCGGGATCGGATTCCTCACAAAACTTCCTGCCCCCTGCTCTCCAGCATGGACGCTGCCTACCGAAATCAGCAGCACTCACGACGTGCTCCCATTCGATACGAGAGGCCCTCTCCACGTTCGTTCTTACCTGATAGCCACACCCTTCGAGATCCACAACCCATTTCTTTCCAATGGCTCCAATCTCGCATCCGCAATAGAAGTCCCGCATTCCTGGGCGATAAACCTCCTCTTTGAGGAACTGCTTGGCCTCACGGAAGCTCATGAACCCGGCGCGGCTGTCGGACCATGCCGTCCCAGCACCAAGTGAAAGTACACACACCATGGCCACAACCAAGAACCTCATCGGATTCCTCCAAGGCTGAAATCAATGAAAACAGGCTCCATACCAAGGGTATAGAGCCTGCAGATGACATCTCACGATGCCAGGCGCTGTCGGCATGACAGCAGGGCAAATCTCGCAACAAGCTGCTTGTAGGCAGCCGCTGGATCCTTGGCCCGGATTCGCTGCTCAAGAGGCTCAACTCCTGTCAGCAATTCCCATGCTTCGGTGCTATGAGGCATGAGGTCACGCTTCTCCGTTGCTAGTGCAATCAGATCCGCGCGTTTGATGATCGCCTTCGCCTCACTGTCGGTTCGGAAACCAAACTTCTTGGCAAGAGCGGCCTCAACGCGCGCCTCGATCTCCTTGTACTGGGGAATCAGCGCTTTCAACGGACTCACGATGTCACCGAGGTATGCTTCGGCGAAGTCGTGACCAAGCGCCGACCACTTCAGTTCATCCGGCACCAGGTCGCAGACCATTACCGAATGCTGAGCCACTGAATAGAAATCCTTCGTGGCTCCATTGAAGCGCGGAATACGAGACAGGCTCACTGCAATATCGCGAAAGTCGATGTCGCAGATGATCTTGTCCAGATCCGTCTCCAGCGGGTTGAAGCGCTGGCCGCTATAGGTCGAGATGTACATGGCGTTTCTCCTGGATGGCTTTGCATCGGGTACTTGCCAGACATCCCAAAATGAAAAACCCCTCACACCAAAGGTGTGAAGGGCTTGGGTTAGGCAACCTGATTACGGTATGCCTTCATGCGCAGAACGGTTCCAACATCCGAGACACGTTGCCTCAGTGCGAAACCACGCCATTGCATCGCATCGAACAGGTGATTCGCAGCAAAACGCAAATCACGCTCATCGAACACGGTGAATGCTCTGCCTGGTGTCAGTAACGGCTCAATCGTCACTGCCAGACCAAGCAAGCAAGGAGCCGCACCAATCATGAAAACCGACTTTGACCATTCGCTGCCAGCGAATATCGTTCGGCCCTCGTGTTCGATTGGCGCGACAGGTTCGTAGGCATAGCAAAGCAGACCCGTTGCAGTGCGCTTTTTGTTGATGCCTCCATGACGCATCAACCAATCACCCATCGTTGCTACAAACTGACTGTGGTAAGCCTTTGAAAGCTCCTCCCGCGACAGTTGATCCGGCATAACAAGGTGACGTTCGTGGTCCCAGTATTCAGCGATGTGCTCCGCGTCGAGGTACATGACCTCACCGCGACCTGAGAGTGTGTAAAGCAGATCCATATCGGTTCTCCTAAGTTGGCTTTGCCAAAGAAGTTGACCGACACCACTCAATGACTCATGTGCTTCACCACATCAGACCATGCGTAATACAGCCCTGTATCACAGGACTTGCATGCCACCTCTTCCACGTCGGGAATTGGCATCTTCCGCCGAAAGTCATCCACAAAAACCGCTCTCCTTCCGAGGCGGTTCAGGCCGCACTTCCAACAGCGAAACCCATAGGCCAACGCGAAGTCCGGGTAGGTTGTGGCATACCACGACTTGTCATGCGTCATGAGTTTCTCAGCGATCCTCTTCTGCTTCCTCACCCGCAGCGTGTAACCAAAAGCACCCGCCAAGACCGCACCACCAAGCACGGCACTGAATAGATCCATCACGCCGCTTCCTTCAAAACGATCTCCATGATCGCGTCCATATTTGCCTTCTCATCCTCGGGTGTTGCGGTAAAGAGATCGGCAGCCATTTCTCCCTTCGCCTCGATGATGTCCCACTGACGAGAATCAATGCTTTCCTCGACCAGAGGGACGACCACCCGCACCACCCTTTCTTGTCCATTGCGCCATGCGCGGTCTTCCGCCTGAACGAAGGCTCCGTGCGTCCAGGGCAGCGTTACGAAGTAGACGATGTTCGCTGCAGTCAGCGTGATTGACTCTCCAGCAGCCCTTGTTGTTCCAATGAAAACCTTCACATCCGGGTTCGTCTGAAATGAGTCCTGCGCCTTGTTTCGCATCTCATCACTCGTCTTGCCATAGATGGTCACGAAACCAAACCCAGCGTCTGCAAGAAGCGACTCGATGTATTGCACACTGTCCTCGTACTCGCAGAAGACAATCACCTTGTCATCGCGATGGACCTTGTTGATCAACCATTTTATGAATGCCCGAGCTTTGACTCTGGCCAAGAACGCACGGACATCATGCAGCTGCATGGAGGCTTGACCACGGCCAGCTCCTCGACGAAGCAGGTTCAAGAACTCGGCACGCTCTGCTCGACTCATCTTCACAGCCTCGAACCGCCGCTTCTTTGGCTTGAGGCTCAAGACATCCGTCTTCATTCGACGAAGCAACCACTCGGACCTCAAGATGCCGTGCACCTGGGCGCGGAAATCATCATTCTCCATCAAGCCGAGGTATGCCCTGACTGGGATCTCACCGATGGCATGGCCGCTGAGTCTCAGCAACGTATGCAGATCAAGCGGGCTATTCAGGATGGGGGTGCCCGTCACCAGGTAGCGATTCGGTATATCGTGAGCGACTGAGAATGCACGCGATGTTCTCATCGACACTGGGCAGCACGCGCGGTGAGCCTCATCGAAGATGACTACCTCACACTCAGATTCGTGACCTTCGACTCGCTGAAGTGACTCATAGTTCAGCACGATCCAGTGCGCATCATCCTTCCATGCTCTGACTGAAACTCTGTCATCAGGAAAAGCGGCCCTGATCGTATTGAACCACGCATGCCGCAATGACGATTTTGTGGCCACCACCACGACTTTCTTTTGTGAGAGCTGTGCTCGATACCGCGCGGCGATGACGGAAGTGATCGTCTTTCCAAGCCCCATGTCATCCGCAAGAAGACTCGACGACTTACCAACCAGGAATCGAATACCTATGCGTTGCGCATCAAGCAGGCGCTTGAACTTTGGCATTCCCTTGATGAGGCGCTTCTCGGCAGCATCGACGAACTCATCGAGCCCGCAATCATCCACATGGAGCGATTTCATGCGCTCCGCGACATCAAGGAAGAACTTACGACGATGCTTTACTGCTGAGTCAGCGAGATCCAGATCGGTCTCAACAGCACCTTCCTCTTCCACGAGAGAGATCTCATCGGGAATCGCAATGTCATCAAAGACGTTGCCGCGCCTGGCGAACGTTACCTCCCAGTCCTTGCGCTCCTCTTGTGTCAGCTCCTCAAGGACGCCCTCCTCCTCGTCAAACCGATAGATTCCAGGCCTGCAAATAACCTGCTCGGGAGCCAGCCCTATCTCTTCGATGAGAACGTCGCAAATGCGCCTGGTCGATATGAATGGCAGTTGCCAGCCTGAGACCTCATGCCGATACAGGAAGCCGGGATGTGACTTGATCATGCTGATGATCCCGGCATGAAACCGGGATCTGAGCATCACAGAGAAATCCTCCAGCTGTAGAAGCTCTACACGAAGACCATCCGTGAACAGCGACCTTTCAGGGTCCGCTTTTGCCATGGCAAAACGATTGACCCATTCATCCAAGGACTCTGAGGGGCGAATGCCCTCCTCCTCACCAGCACGAACCAACGCGAAGTAAAGCTCCTGCAGTGTTCGCTCTAAGGGGATGCCTTGGATTCGCCAGAATGAACCGAGCTTGTCGTGCGAGGCGGAAGGGTAATAAAAACCCCATTGGCGCTTGGCGTTGTTCCAGGTCGATGTGAACGATTGAAGCGCCTTGAACCAGGCGCGAGAGAAGCCCAGCTTTACAGCATATTCGTGGCCATCAGAACGGATCTCGCGGAGCAAGTTGCGCTCCACAAGGACTTTGCCTGGTATGCCCTGCTTGAATGCCATTTGTAGTCAGACACGATGATCCACTCATGTACCGATCAGACCACAGCAAGAGACACAAAACAACATGATGTAATAATTCAGCGCTTTTGAAGTATCAGGAACGGATGTTGGTCTGTCTTCAGGAGGAGCAGCTCAAAGGTCTGAGATTTCATCCCGTTTGCCTCCGCATGTTGCCACCCTCGCCTCGTCAGACCAGCGTGTTGCGCGGCATCAGGCTGAGTAAAACCCATGACTTCACGAAATCGAACAACAACTTCGGAGGTCGGGTTTTCTATCATTTCTTTGGTACAGATGCTTTTGAAATCAGACATTGAACTCAATCTCCAAGGCACTTCTGGAGAGCTTGGTGAGTCTCCTTGGGCATATGATCGCTTGAATATGTGCGGAAGCAGAGCGAACGCCGCTCACTCTCCGATTGCACCTGGGCATGATTTTCGTGAGATGCGGACAAGGCCTGAAGCACCATGAAAGCTGCGGCCATTACGCCGGCCAGCACCAGCAGATGGCCAGCTGCGTGCTTCTTCAAAGTCGCTCCAACTGCCAGCTTTTCTACGTCGCTCATACCCCCCCCTAAGAGGCTTTATCAGCCTCCTCTGCATCGAAATAACTCACATCTACCCAGCCGTCGCGTGACCATTTGCATTCTGGAGTTACCTGAACTTGTCTAATCCCGTTCTCGGTCACTCTGACAGCCAGGATCTTGTGCCTGACTTTTTTCCCGTCATTCCAAGAAATGGCCCTATCCCCAACCTTCGGCCATGTCGTATTCAGTAATTCCATGAAACCCCCCAAGCCACACAATAACCCTAGCACACAGTTACTGTGCTCATACAACACCGGCTATCCCATCTGTGGATAACGTCATTTTGCCATGGCAAAAAAATACCGGCGCAAGGCCGGTACTTTTTGTCGCACTCATCACATGCGCCGGAGATATGCGACTTCGATCACGTCGGCCTCGATCTCATCGCCTTTAAGCTGCTGGTATGACCCACGAATGTAGTTTTTACCAGTGATACGCCCCTCGACACCGACACTGAAACCTTGGGCGCGTTCCTTGATCTGACCCTCTACGCTGTTCTTTTCAACTTTTGCGGTCAGGCGAAGGATGTCATACCGGGCAAAGGCTTTGGCCTTGTGGCTGATGGGCAAATACACCGTCAAACCAGATCCGAAAGCCTTCAAGTCACCTGACAGGTCATCACCTGAGAGGGATGGCGCGGCCATGTAGCGGGACTCAACTGCGAAATACTTGCCGAGCTTCAAACCAATACCTGCTTCAGCCATGTAACCGTCCAGCTTCGATGTACCAGACTCAGCATTGAGAAAGCCGGTACCAGCCATCAAGTAGGCTTTGGGCAAACTCCAACCCGACTTCAGGGACTCCGACATTGGCTTCCACTCGCTCTCTGGCGAACCACCGCTGGATGCAACCGCTGCCATCGACACCAGCATGCAGCCAGAAAAGATTATTGTCCTGATCATCGTCATTCCCTATCGCTTGAGGCAACAGCGACACAATACGACATGATGAGATAAAAAGACAACAGCCGATTATCATCTCGTGTCGCCTCAGCAGGACTACCAGCGGATCATGGCAAACAAGCATGTGTGGAACCGTTCCACATGAAACAAACACATCTTTGTAAAAGCCCTAGATCCAGTTGTAGCAAGGCTTTCATCGACATTACTGAGTGCGTCTTGAGCCATTTTGCCATGGCAAAATGAAGCATGAAAAAGCCCTGTCACTCAAAGAGCAACAGGGCTTGGCTGGCATCAAATCCAGCGAGTCGACCACACCAAAAAGCCAGGCATGACGACCATTAGCGCTGCAGGCAGGACGTTATCAGAGATGGCACCAGATGCATTTGCATCCAGGACAAACACCAGGGATGCGCCACACGCTGTCAGCAATACGAGCACGGCAACACGATGGATGCGCGCCCTGTCCGTCTTCTCCATAGCAAACCCACGATGAGCAATGCCAAGGCAGAAGCAGATACCTCCAATCAACTGCATGCAGACAAGTGGATCAGCGACCTGAGACACCAGGCACATGAGCCACGCGCAGGTTATGCATAACCACACCATGCAGAACTTCTCGAAAACCGGAAAAGTTTTGATGTGGACGTTGGGGGTAGCTTGCGAACGATATTTCTTCATGGTTTGACTCCAAGTTAGCTTTGCACGCTGACTTGGCGAACACGCGACCATAAAAAAAGGGCCCGCGCTAACGGACCCTTAATAAATTCGGTGACAGACAGGGCAGCTTTCGCGGCTCGTCCCCTACCTGTCTGCAAAGCCAACCTACATGAGCTTGTAGCACCCGGAGGCACGTTGACCAAACCAATGTGCCATGAACGACACAGGCACTGCAAGACCCTGTGAATAACTCCATATTCCGGGAGTATCAACAGGCAGGGCAGGGCAGGGC